>ENA-OVGQ01000043-OVGQ01000043.1-human-gut-metagenome-genome-assembly--contig:-NODE-43-length-148363-cov-66.686747_pt1 | contig 148363 bp, 119 predicted proteins | sample MGYA00237774_ERZ505427 | MGnify/ENA primary metagenome ERZ505427 (study PRJEB26158, sample SAMN06016404) | human gut metagenome | biome: human gut; feature: ankylosing spondylitis patient; material... | reverse complement strand
AAATAGTAATTTTTTATACGTTTAACACCTCATGATGATTATTATACCAATATATTTCATTTTGTAAATAACAATATCACATTTTTATCATATTTTCCCTTTTTTATTTCGTTTTAGAGGCAAAGAATATTGGTTTTAAGAAAGATACTAGATTATCTTACGGAATCATAAAGCCAAAACTGAAGGAGTTTTGAAGATTATTCGGGCTCGGACAAAGAAGTAGTTTAGCAATTTAGAAGAATATACGACCTGAAAATGCATGAAGCATATCTAAAAAAAGTTCTCTCCCTAATTAAATGGGGAGAGAACGACAGTAATCATTTTTATTATCAACATTTTTTGCAGTAATTTCTCTGACTAAAGATAGTTATAGTTTCGTCTCTGTGTCATTAATGGTCGATAAATACGTGCGTTTACCTCGCTTGTATGTTAGATATGTAATATCAGTTAATAACACCGCTCCAGCTTGGGCTGGCTTAAAATTTGCTTATGTAATTTGCTTGGACATGTACGATGCTCTTTCGTTGCTTTTGATTACACGTACTGGATTAGCTTGCGGAATGGGACAGATGATCTCGAATTTCATCATGATCCGGCGAATACGCTTCATGTTTTACATTTTATTCATGTGATGAAAATCCTTAAATTTCAGTTTTGTTGCACTGATTATTTCATTTTCAACATCTACCTTTCTAGTAGATAGAGTTATTAACAGTTCGTTTTCCGCTCGTAACAGTTGGTTCTTTGCTTCTAATCCTTTAATCTTCTCCTCCAGTGTCCATTCACCTTTGTTTCGCTTGATCCTGAAAGCCCTCTAACGCCGGCTTCCACAATATGAGGCAACCCAACGTTTTCGCAAGAACGGATACGCTCCAAATCAATACATTCAAAATCTAAGCCCGCTTCTTCAAAATTTCTCATGGCAGATTACCATTTCCATTTGAATTTTGTCTCGGTTGCTCTTGTTCTTTCTTAGTCAGTAAACTTTTAGTCAGAGCACTTCCGCTCCAATATCCTTTTATTATCATAAGCAAAATACCCTATAAGATGGTTTTTTTCAAAGTAACCATCTTATAGGGTACATACTAAAAATATACATCTCAAATTACTGTATAAGAAACTTTCCTCATCAGTATTTCATATACTTATTACATCATATTTTAGAGCCACTGGTCACCAAATTGTAAGAGATTACACTAAAAACTTAGCCAAATGCTCAAGGTAAAAAAACTCTTGTAGCCTGTGCGGTTTAATGAATACTAGGCATCTTAAAATATAATCGGATTCCTTCTTCTCACTTCCTTATGCCTTCGGCAGTTGGAACGAGCTTTTCAGGGATACGACCCGGTTAAATACCGGACGTCCTGGTTCGGAATGTTTCGGATCTACACTAAAGTAACCGTGACGGAAGAATTGGAATTTATCCTGAGCATTCGCTTCTTTCATCTCTTGTTCCACATACCCATTAACAATCTCAAGGGAGTTCGGGTTCAATTGATCCAGGAACGTTTTCTCCGGTTGCTCTTCCACAACCTCAGCTTCAGCCCCAGCTACTGCCACTTCCACCTCTGCTTCCGGTGCTTCATCCAGGATCAACGGCTCGTACAGACGGAATTCAGCAGGTACCGCTTGAGTCGCTTCTACCCAGTGGATTGTTCCTTTGACTTTACGGCCAGTGAATCCACTGCCGCTCTTTGTCTCCACATCATAGGTACAATGAATCTCGGTTACATTACCTTCTGCATCTTTGATCACATCGTTACATTTGATGAAGTATGCATGTTTCAGACGAACTTCGTTGCCAGGGAACAAACGGAAATATTTGTTCGGCGGATTTTCCATGAAATCGTCTTGTTCGATATAAATCTCACGGGAGAACGGAATTTGGCGATTACCCATCTCTGGGTTCTCCACATTGTTCTCTGCTTCAAGCCATTCCACTTGTCCTTCAGGATAGTTAGTGATGACCACTTTGAGCGGATGCAGCACAGCCATCGTGCGCGGAGCTTTCAGTTTCAAGTCTTCACGTACAAAGTGCTCCAGCGTTTGCAGGTCGATAACTCCATAGTTTTTGGAAATGCCTGTCTCATATACAAAATCACGAATAGCTTCCGGTGTATAACCCCGGCGGCGCAGACCCGAAATCGTTGGCATACGTGGATCATCCCATCCATCCACATGTCCTTCATCTACGAGCAGTTTCAGCTTCCGCTTACTTGTCACCATCTGGGACAGATTCAGCCGACCAAATTCATATTGACGTGGTTGATTCTCCATCTCACACTCGGCAATAACCCAATCGTAGAATGGACGTTGATCCTCGAACTCCAGGGAACAGAGGGAATGCGTTACACCTTCAATTGCATCTTCGAGCGGGTGAGCAAAGGCGTACATTGGATAGATACACCATTTGTCGCCCGTGTTATGATGATGTGCATGAGAAATCCGGTAAATAACCGGATCGCGCAGATTGATATTTGGTGCAGACATATCGATCTTGGCACGCAGCACTTTCTCTCCGTTCTTGAATTCGCCTGCACGCATACGTGTGAACAGGTCGAGATTCTCTTCCACCGAACGATCACGGTACGGGCTGTTCTTACCCGGCTCCGTCAGCGTTCCGCGCATTTCACGGATTTCGTCGGCGCTTTGGTCGTCGATGTAAGCTTTACCTTTTTTAATCAACAAGACAGCACGGTTGTACATCTCGTCAAAATAATCCGAGGCAAAACGTTTCTCATTCCACTCGTATCCGAGCCATTTCACGTCTTCCTGAATCGATTGAACGTACTCTACATCTTCCTTGACCGGATTCGTGTCATCAAAGCGCAGATTCGTTTTGCCGCCAAATTCGCCGCCCAGCGTAAAGTTAATCCAGATCGCCTTGGCATGGCCGATATGCAGATAACCGTTCGGTTCCGGAGGAAAACGGGTAATAACTTCCTGGACTTTCCCAGACCGGAGATCTTCGGTAATAATATTTTTGATAAAGTTAGGTGGGGTTGTACGATTGTCCACAGGTATCAAACCTTTCATGAATGGATTGGAGCCTTAGGGAATTGCAGCAATTCCGGCTATAATTCCTTAATAACGAAGTCATTTCCTGAAAAAAACTATTTTCTTGGAAAGTTTCGTACGCGTTTCATTTAAATATACCTTTAACGGGGGAGGAGTTCAATAAAGAACGGCACCAAAGTCAGGATTAGCCGTGCATAAATAGGCCCTAAACCATTTTGACGGGTTCGCTCGAATCATGTAGCATGATAGTAAAAACAAATTAAAGGGAGGGTTTCCCATTCCATCGAACTCGCTTAAACTGACCAAAGAACAGCAGGATGAAGCCATTCGCACCATCCAGTCGTATTTCGAAGAGGAACGTGGCGAAGAACTCGGCGATCTGGCCGCTTGGGGTGTCCTCGACCTGTTCATGACACAGCTCGCTCCCTACATATATAATCAGGCACTCCGTGACGCACGCACAACGGTTAATCAACGCATGGCCTCAATGGAAGAAGACCTGTTTGCACTGGAGCAAAAGTTACCCAAGAACTCACGTTAATCCACTACAAATACGTGTTCAAAAAATCTGGTTTTCATATTCGATGCTAATAATGCCGCTAGGCATAATTCGTAATCAAAAGTGGACTTTTTTGAACAACACTATACAAAGAAAGAAGGTTGCATTCATGTTTACCTATTCATTGGATGAATATACCGAACTCCGGCCACTGGCCATGGAACATACCAAACCACTGTTCGAACTGACGGATCGCTCGCGGGATCAACTGAGACATTGGTTGCCGTGGGTGGATCATGTGACAGAAGTGGAACACACCTCGAACTTTATTACCAACGCGTTAAAACAAGGTGCCGAGAATGGCGGATTCACCGCCGGAGTATGGTCAAAAGGGGATCTAGCCGGCGTCATTGGATTCCACGAAATTAACTGGACCAATCGCTCGGTAAGCATCGGATATTGGCTTGGCAAAGGCTTTGAGGGTCAAGGCTTGATGACAAGCGCTTGTCGCGTTCTGGTTGATTATGCACTGGTGACCCTGGATCTGAATCGCGTCGAGATTCGCTCGGCAACAAATAACAAACGGAGTCGCGCTATCCCTGAAAGACTCGGATTTGTTCTCGAGGGTGTCATTCGTCAGGCAGAGAAACTGCCTAAAGGTTACGTGAACCATGCGGTGTACGGCATGCTTCAGCATGAATGGGAACTCTTGCGCTAATTCGCCTACATAATAAATCGGAGTGATCTCTCCCAACATAATGGATCAACACGAATACCCTCGATCTCCACGGAATGTGGTGACAGAGGGTATTCTATTGTATCCATGACTTTTATAGGGCTCGGACCATGCCACCATCCACGATCAATGAGGTTCCGGTAATGTACGTATTGGCCCCGGATAACAGGAACACCACCGCTTTGGCAAACTCCTCTGGTTGACCATAACGGCCCAGTGGAATCTCTTTACGGAATTGGTCAGATACCTCTTCCTCACTGATTCCATTCTGCTCAGCCCGTACTGCATCCAGCTCACGTATACGGTCTGTTGCAATACGTCCTGGCGCCACCGTGTTGATCAAAATACCGTATGGAGCCAGCTCCTGAGATAACGTCTTCGCCAACCCAAACACGCCGGTACGGAACGTGTTGGACAGCACCAGACCCGGAATCGGCTGCTTCACCGAAGTTGAAGCGATATTGACAATGTGTCCTCCACTTTCTTTCATATAAGGAAGAGCACCGCGAATCAGCCTTACATAACTGAGTACATTTAATTCAAATGCACGTTCCCAATCTTCATCCGTCAGTGACTCAAATGAACCCGATGGCGGGCCACCCGAATTGTTCACCAGAATATCAATCTGTCCAAACATTTCTGCTGTCTTGTGAATCAGAGCCTCAATATCTTCCTTGCGTGTCACATCGGTTGCACAATATTCCACACGTCCGCCACCACCAAGCGCCAGAAGCTCCTGCTTCACTGCTGCGAGCTTTTCTTCGCTCCGGCTGGCAAGCATGACGTCAGCACCTTCTGTTGCCAATTGAGCAGCCACTGCTTTGCCTAGCCCGCGACTGGAAGCCAGCACCAATGCTTTTTTACCCCTAAGTCCCATATCCATCGTTGTTCCTCCTCCTCAGCTATGTTTCTATTTGGTCTGGATAAAATAACCCATAAGAATATCGTCCACATATTTGCCTCCGATATAAAACTCGGAAACCAACCTGCCTTCCGTCACAAATCCACACTGTGTATAAAACGTTATGGCTCCCGGATTGCTGGAAAGTACGCGCAGCCTGAGCTTGCGAACGCCTTGTTGGGCCGCATGCTGCTTAATGGCATCCATCAAAGCTGTGGCAATTCCACAACGCCGATCATGAGGATGAACCGCAATATGAATCTCGTAGACATGACGGTTGACGGGCATACCTGTGGCTGGATTAAAGCCCACATAACCACATACCCGCTCTCCCTGCACCGCAATCAATTGACTGCCTGGCGGGCAATGCTGCAGATATTGTTGTCTGGAACGCCATTGCATCGGTGCAGGAGAGGTGTATTTGTCCCATACCAGGGCATCCAACTCCATTAGCTGGGCTGCATCTTTAATCTCGGATGGACGAATCGTAAATGTATGGCTGGTAAGCATAATGATTCAACCTTTCGTGCTATAGTCGACAACGCTGTGCGCTACAACGTCGGGAAAGTTAAGAGAGTTAAGAACGTTGAGAAACTTAGGAATAGGAAGACATTGTTCGTTTACTCCACTATTTAAGTTTTTTGTTCTATATATTGTAGCATAGCCTCAGCTTTGACTAAAATTCCACTCGGTATTGAACCTTTTCGCAAAATGAAATAAACACTTAACCTTGCCGTAACGTCATGGTTTATACTGATTCGATAAGGAGGGGGATGCATGATGAACATCAAAGAGGCAGCAAGCAGGCTTGGTATATCGGCGAGAGCCATTCGTTTTTATGAGGAAAAAGGATTAATTCTCCCCGCCAAACAGTCCAGTAACGGGTATCGCACATACACCGAGAATGATATCTGGCGGCTTCAGACCATTGCTGCGCTGCGTGAGATTGGCATGTCGCTACAGGATATTACACACGCGCTCGGAGAGATCGATCAGGGGAACCAGCAACGGCTGGAAGAATATCTGGAGCTGCAACAGGCCGTCATGTATGCCCAGTGGATTGAGCTCAAACGTATGATGGATACAACCCAGCGCATGATAGACCTGAATCGTCAGGACGGTCCGCTGGATGTCAGCCATCTGCACGACCTTGCGGACAGTGCGCGTCGCCTGCGTGAAGCACGGCAGAACTGGCATGATCGGTGGAATTATGACATGCAGGCAGCCATCCATGATCAGCGAGTGCAGGCAGAAGGCAGAGTCAGTACTGAACACCCCAATTCAGAGGACAGGCATCATTCGGCCAACCCCTCGCCTATAAGCGATGAGAATGAAGTTTCACATCCAAACCATAATGCAGGTCATTCCACGCCGGGCGATTCCAATGATACGGTACAGTCTTCCTTTTATCTGTATCACAACTATGACGAAGCGCTCGAACAGACAGCTCATTGGATCTCTCCGGCCCTTGGTGAGAAAGGACTTGATATTGGTACAGGCACAGGTAATCTGGCTGGGAAACTGCTACAGCACGGCGCAGACATGACTGCAATCGACCAATCCCGGGAGATGCTACGCAGATGTCGTACCAAATATCCTGAGATGCATGTGAAACTTGGTAATTTTCTGGCGTTACCTTTTACCGATCATTCCTTCGATTTTGTTGTATCCAGCTTTGCTTTCCATCATCTAAGTCCAGATCAGCAACTATTGGCTTTACAGGAGATGCAGCGGGTATTAACCTCGCGTGGACGTATCGGTCTAACGGATCTGATGTTTGTTGATGCGACTCACCGTGATTCCTATATTCGGCAGGCAGAAACCACAGGACACGAGGAACAGCTGCGCGCCTTACGCGAGCGTCACTTCCCTCTGCTGGGTGAGCTATGCAGCTGGCTGGAACAACAGGGCTATGTAACCAAGCATGTGCGGCATAATGAGCTGTTGTACACGTTGCTGGCGGTCCCGCTGCGCTAGTGGATTATGAGCATATGCCAAAAAGGCCATCCCGCCTTGATTAAAGGAGGATGACCTTGGTGTACATCATGCTATGAAATTACATATAGATATCAACAACCGTACGCTCAGTTGCACTGCGTGCTTGTCTGAACTCATCCAGTGAGATGCTTACTCCGCCTTGACGGTAACGGTTCGCTGTACGCTCAGTACGAATGTCTTTGCCATTCACCGCTACACGGCTCACAGCACCTTCGTTCAAGTGATAGATAAACGTCACCGGCTCACCCGCATACTCAAATTCGAATTGCATGCCGTTCAGCTCAGCTGGCAATACCGGGTCAATGACCAGATCGCCGCCCTCTTGACGAATGCCAAGCGCATTGGAGATCAGCTGGTTCATGTAGATTCCAGGGCCACTGGAGTAGATTCTCCATCCGCCTTTCACTTGTACAGTCCCTTTACGAAGCTGGTCAAAATGCTCCTGTGCCTCGTAACGCGTATTAAACTTACCGTCCGAACTACTGAAGTATGAGTTCGCTTGGCGAATCTCCGCGTTAGGTACAACCTCGCCGATACCAACCGGGTTGATCATCGCGAGACCATTCCACACCTGATCTGTCTTACCCAGCTTCGCCATCGCTTCCACGTAACGGATATGGGCGTGCACATATTGCAAACCAATCTCACGTCCGAAGTTGGACGCTTGCTCTGCACGTTTGAAGTGTGTGCTTACACCACCAGCATATTGAGCTGGACGATTCATCAGACGCACGCCATCCGGGCATAGGAACTGCTCACGGATCAAGGCATAATGCGATTCTGCTTGCTCCGCATTCAGCAATTCACCGATCATGCTGCGCGTCATTGGCAACAGTCGATATTGAATGCCTGTCTCTGTGTCTGTTGGATGAAGCATCAGCTTCGCTTGGTCCGCTTCTTCCATGTATACAAAGCCTGGAATCACATCTGTGCCCAGCATGTAACGGTTAAAGTCCTCACGGATGCCTTGAGCCAGCACGTCAAGCTCCTGTGCAAAGTCCGCATCCTTGAATTTCAGCGCTTGCGAGAGCACATTCACGGACTGATACGTCAATGCCACCGTCCAACTGCTTACCATGTATTGCTTCAGCTGTGCATTGGCTGGTTGGAGCGTATCATCCCAGTCGCCATCTCCGTAGGAAGACAGGAACGTATCGTGCAGGAAGTGCGAACGGATATATTCGATCTCTTTTTTCGCGTGATCCAGTACCGTTGCCGTCTCTTCCGTGAACCCGAAGCTATGTTTGACGGTATAAGGTACTTTCTCATCCAGGATTGCATAGTCGCGAGTCGCTGTCAGGTAATCCGCCAATACTTTCAACGGCCATACGATGATGTCGCCATGACTCTCTTCCTGTTGGATCGCAAAGTATTTATCAAACATGAACCATTGCGGCCAGTTGCCATCATCTTCATATTGGTGGGTATACACCATTTTGATGATATCGCGAACTTGCTCATATTTTTGCGTTGCCATAAAGTACTCCACCGGACCTTGGCACACATCTCGTGTACCCCAAGCCGCGCCACCGTACTGCTCCAAACCGTGAGGCACAGAATAGTGAACCAGCATATTGTGGGTGTACCACCAAGCCAGCGCATTTACTTTGAACAGATCCTCAGCACTCTGGCCTTCGCCACGGGACAAACGGAACCCGTTCATCACACCTGCGAAGAACTCGCGGTATGCCTGCACTTCCTCTTCAAACGTCAGGCTTGAACCTGCTACCACTCCGCTGTCCGCTTGACCTTCCAATACCCCTTGTACCTTCAGCGTCCATTCAGCACTCGCTTCCAGACTAAGCGTAACCAGTGATGCGGAACCACTGCGGATACCACTTGCCAGCAACGTTTCGTCCCCTACATTCACAGCTGCGCCATCCACCGACATGCGGTATTGCAGATCTGGGTACGTTCCTGCACTAATCGCTTGTGGATCAGCCTTGAAGATCAATGTATCGCCGTCCTGCGTCATATGCAGTGGATACTCGTATTCATTCACATTCATCGTAATCTGGTTTGTTACCAGGTAACGGTATGCTGTGCCACTTGTGGAGCGTACGTTCATGCTCACTTCGGTGGTGTGTGCCCCTGTATAGTTCGTTACGATGATCGTATCGGATGCCGTTTTGTAGATCCAACGTACATAGTTGAAGCCAATTTCGAACAGGGAAGGCATCGTCAGCAGACGATATTGTCCGTCCATTTCCACATAGATGCGTTGTCCCGCCGTTTTCGGCACGTTTAATGCATTGCGAGCATTACTGATCATTTTATTAAAATTGGTGTTACCAACAACGAGTTGTGAGTTGAAAATACCGTACATATACGATGTTGTCGTAATAACCTGTGCTCCAAGTTGCACGTTGCCACCACTCATCAGAATGTGACCATGTGGACGCTCTACGAGCAGTTCTTTTGCTTTCAGAACGATATGCTCATAGCTACCTGTGAAGAAGGACAACAGTTCCTCACCACTGTGCTCTTCCTGATGACGATCAGGAAACAGATCATGAATCTCATCTTGTGTCAGATCGAGTGTTACCAGCGGTTCACCCAGGAAGGAGGACAGTTTCACCTGTTCCAACGTATCGCCGTTTTCCACAGTCAGAGCCTGTACTTCATTCCACGCTGCTGTAACTTCATCTCCAAATTCCAGTGTAGAGATTCCTTCGGCATGATTAGGCTTCGCCAGTCCATAGAAGACCACCTGAGCTTCTCCGTTCAGATTCAGCAGTTCAGATTGCAATGCCGTATAGGCAAATTCATACTGATATGTCTCATTTGCCAGCGTTGGGTGAGTCAAGCTCTCTGGTTGATTCGTTTCCTTGTATGACAGACCGAAGAATTGGAATCCATCTGTGGAGTAACCAACTGCTTTGGTCAGGGAACCTTGTTGCATATAAGGAAATGCACCGCCCTGAGGCTGGTTTTGACGGGAACAAACGACATAGCCTTTCGCCTCATCTTCAAACACCGTATGGTCAATGTATTGTGACAGATAAGCTTCATTACTGCGTACCGCACCTGGATCTGCAAGCCCAACATCCTGTCCGTATACCACGTCTACGTTCTTTTGTTGTCCTGTGAGCTTCACATCCCAGAACCATACACCTTGCGGTGTAGCCGTAAATACGACCTGGTAGCCAATGCCTTTTTCGCTACCTTCCAGCTGGACTGTGCCCTCCCAGATCAACTGGTTGCTGGATTGTGCCTTGCTTGTAATCACCTTGCTGTTCGAACGTACACCGAGCAACGGGAACGAGCTGATATTCTCTCCCTCATGTACACGCAGGTACAGGTTGTTCAATGATCCATCAATCTGGTTGCTGAGCAACTGGTTTAACATCGTTGTACCGGATGTAGCCTGGTATAGGTCGCCACTGTTCAAAAAGGTAAAGGATAACTCTCCGGCACTTAACCGGATCGGTTCATTAATCATCGTTGTCATAAGGTTCACTCCTTGAATTAGTTAAAATCGAAACGTTTCGATAAATTTGAAAAAGAATAGGGGCCTCTTCAAACCGGCTTTTTAAAGCCCGTCCGGACGATAACCCCATCATTAAACTTTTACTTCAGCATGCAGACAGTTCTTTGTTGTTCAGACTCGGTCTAAACCGAACGTACAGAGCTACGCTCGATCATATTAATCGTTAACGTATATGAAGGGTCAACCGCTTCGCCATTGAGCATCTGGAATAACAGATGTCCGGCGAGCGACCCGGCTTCATGCTTCGGCTGGCGTATCGTTGTCAGCGGTGGATGCACATATTCGGACAACTGAATATCGTCAAAACCGATCACGGAAATATCATTTGGCACCGATACACCACGCTCTTCCAATGCCTTCAGGCCGCCAATCGCCATCTCATCGTTACCGTAAAATACCGCTGAGGGAAGATCGCCCTGCATGATCATCATCTTGGTTGCACTGTATCCGCCCTCACGTACAAAATTACCGCTCAGACGCCATTTGGACTTTTCTTCAAGTCCCGCTTCCCGCATCGCTCGCAGATAACCTTGGTAACGGAGCGCGTTGTCATACGAGTTGGATGGACCGCTGATATAAGCAATCTTCTGATGTCCAGCCTGGATGAGGTGGCGGGTAGCAAGGTAACCGCCCTGCTCTCCATCCACCAGCACGTTGACTAGATGGTCACTCGACAGCTGACGATCCATCACAATGATGGGAAAACGATGACCGGCAGATTCTACCAGAATATCATCATGAATGTTATGCGCCAGAATGATGGCTCCATCTACTCTTTTTTCACGCAAAAATCGCACTGCCGTTGAATCCCGTCCACCCATGGAGCTGCAAGCAATCAGGTCATACCCGTTCGCGAGGGCTACATCCTGTACACTACGGATCAATTCCGAGTAATATGGGCCCGACAGATCGGTCAGGATCAAAGCGATCGTGTTTGTCCGGCTCCGTTTCAGGTCCATGGCAAAGCCGTTCTTGCGGTAATTCAGTTCTCGTGCTGCCTCAAGCACTTTAGCCTTGGTCTTGGCACTAACCTTGCTATCCCCGCTCAGCGCATAGGAAGCAGTCGAGAGTGCTACACCTGCCAGCTTTGCCACATCCTTAATCGTTGCCATTCCACGTTCGCTCCTTCTAAACTAAAACAAATTCTAAGGTTATCTACATTTTATACGGTACATGGTTAGAACAACCACTAAATCCTTCATTATCGTTTATTAATCTTTATACATATCATAGCGATGGATGTCAATCGAAACGTTTCGAGGTGTTCTCAAAAAAAATCCTCGTTCCCATCCTTATGGGGCCACGGTTGAATGCGTCCCATTCCAATCCATACCATTAGTGATGGTCATGACACGTCTTTCAATCTGGCGCTCTATAAACAGTTCGTGCCTAATACAATGAAACTGGCAGTAAACGCCAGATTGAAACGTTTCGACATTTTCATTATAGTCGGTGTTGATAGCGATTTCAACCACTTTATCTATTTTTCAAATAAAAAGTTGATTTGTTCAATCTGTCCATCCACGTCACTCCGTTTATAGTATATACTGCATAATAGTCGAGATCCGAGAATTACGCCAGTACACCAGGGGCATGAGACGAATACTGTCCCTGCTGACTTATGTAAGGAGACAGTTATCTAATGAATATTTCCAAGCCTATTTATCATAAAAAATCGCTGTCCCGTCCCATTTCCTTGCAGAAGATTCAGTCCGTACCTGTTGCCCACTTCAAGCCGTGCCATCTGGTGCAGCTTCACGACCGCGAGGCATTCTCCCGCATAGATGAGATGTGGAGCACTCTTCATGTGTTATACGTCATTACTGCTGGCCAGGCCAGGCTGATCAGTGCAGAGGGTAAACTGACATTAAATGCAGGCTCTGCAGTCGTTCGACAAGCTGGAACCCTGCTTCAGCACGAGAACAAGCGCGGCTCCCTGTCGCCAGTACAGGGCATTGCTATTGCTTTTGATTCCACTGAAAATGAACAGCTGTTCTGGCCGTTCGGGATACCAGTTCCCATTGCGAGTCGCACTCTCACCGACAGGGCAGTAGAGCTGGTTCAAGCCAGTACGGCAGGCCGTGATTCCAGCCCCTTCAGGCCACATATGCTTTTTTATGAGTTACTGGATATTTTACGGGATCATGTGGCTCATTCTGCTCATGAAGATCACTCTTGGCTTGATGCCGTGCTTAGACATATCCATCAGATGTATACCCATCCGCTGACCCGCGAACAATTGGCTAGGGATGCAAATGTGAGTCCTGAGCATTTTTCGCGGGAGTTCAAGAAACATACAGGTCTTACGTTTGTTGAATATGTGACCCGTCTCAGGATCCGGATGGCTCAGGAGCATCTGTTGTTCGCGAACCCTACGCTACAGGAGATTGCACAACTGACAGGCTACAGGGACACCTTTTATCTAAGCCGCAAATTCAAACAGATGGTTGGATCAGCACCAACACACTACCGGAAAATGCCCAAAAGGATTGTATCTTTGACTTACAATTATACGGCCTCACTTCTGGCACTGGGCCACACTCCCCACATGGGCGCCGTAGCAAGCTGGATGGAAGAAAAAATGTGTGCGCATGATCATGATGGTCATGAGCAATTTGAGCGACATTCCGAATATGAGCTGGTTAAACATACGGATCTGATTGCAAACGCTCAGCCCGATGTCATTGTCGGGTATGCACCGCATCCCGCTTCCGATGAACTACGTCTGATTGCACCGACCATTCTGATGCCCTTTGAGGAAATCGATTGGCAGGAGCAGCTTCTTCTTTTGGGCAGAATTACCGGGCTTGAGTCCAATGCACAAGCGTTGTTAGATCAATATCATCAACTGGAGCAAGAAGCCAATCATACGTTAGACCAACAGATGGAAGGAACACGAGGGTCCGCCGTTTGCATGTTTATGATTGGAGAAGACGGGGCTTATATCTACGGTCATGGCTGGGGCAGAGCCTCTCATGTGCTGTATCAATCGCTGGGCTTCACTCCACCCTCACGTATGGAGCAGGATGGACAGTTACTTACGGGGTACGTTCATGTTCCGTTGTCCGAGGTCCACTTGTATGCCGCAGATCACATGTTTGTCGCCTTCCCTGAGGAACCTGCCAAACGAGAAATGCTGGATAACCTGCCGAATCAGGAATCCTGGGGCACCCTATCCGCCGTTCGTGAAGGACGTGTATACGAGATTGATGCCGACATGTTCTATGGATTTGATCCCTTGTCCGTTATGGAGCAGTTGCAGCATATCATGCGTCACCTCACATCATAATTGTCCATGCAGTAGTGATCATAGTTGTCCATGTACAAATATTACATCTTCCTCTATGTTATTAATGAGAATAATAATCATTATTGATTATACACAGGGGGAACAAAAATATGTTTGCTGCAAAAAAACGCTTTTCCGGCTTGCTTCTTATGCTCGCCATCATTATGATTCTGGCTGCATGTAGCAGCGGAACAGGCTCGACTGCCACTGAACAGACATCGGCAGCGGGAACCGAAACAACAGTAGCCTCTTCCGAGACGAACACAGATACGTCGTCCGGTTCAGACAATTCAAATGCTACACGGATCTACAAGTCATTAAGCGGAGATGTTGAGATTCCGGCTGAACCGAAACGAATCGTTACCGATATGTACGTAAGTGATCTGCTCGCACTGGGTGTGAAACCCGTTGGTGCTGTTCAATATTATTTGGAAAACCCGTTCTATGCCGATCAGGTGGCGGGCATAGAGAGTATTGGTGATCGGGCGGCAGTATCCATGGAGAAGGTTGTTGCCTTGAACCCGGATCTGATCATTACCTACTCTGATCAGGCCAGCGAAATTGAGAGTTATCAAAAAATCGCACCTACCGTGGTCATTCCGTATGGTACTTTCACCAATGTACACGACGAAATCCGGGGATTCGGAGAGCTGATGAATAAATCCGAAGCAGCCGAAGCTTGGCTGAAAACGTACGATGAACGGATTGAAGCCGCTCGTGCTAAGGTGAAAACAGTCATTAAACCGGAGGAAACCTTCTCCATCCTTGAAGTATCCGACAAAAGTTACTATGGATATGGAGACAATTTTGGTCGAGGAGGACAAGCGGTCTACAGTGCTTTGCAACTTGCCCCACTCGAAATCACCAAAAAAGAACTGATGGGTGATACCCAATGGAAAGAGATTTCGCGTGAAGTTGTTGGTGATTATGCAGGGGATCATATCTTCTTGACCGTTGGAGAGAACAATAAAAATTACCAAGGTGATGCCATCTGGCAATCCCTGCCGGCTGTAAAAAACAATCAGGTGTATGAGTTGCTGGAAGACCGTTACTGGTACTTTGACCCGATTGCGATTCAAGGTCAGGCTGAAGAATTCGCCGATATGATCGTAGAACGTGCCGAGCAAAACCGTAAATAACATAAGCATGAATACAGGTGTCCGGACAGGCTAATCATCCTGCTCGGGCATTTGTGTCATATCGAGGAGGACTTACATATGCTTCGCCGTTTTATGTCTTATTATCGTCCTTACAAAAGACTCTTTATCTTGGACTTCTCCTGTGCCATCGCTGCCGCTCTGCTGGAGCTGGCCTTTCCACTCGCCGTTAACCGGGTGGTCGATCAACTGCTTCCGGCTGGCAATTGGTCCATGATCTTAGCGGCGTGTGTCGGGTTGCTCGGCATCTACCTGCTCAGTTCCTTTTTCCATTATGCAGTGACCTATTGGGGCCACAAGCTTGGTATTAACATCGAATCCGATATGCGGCGTGAACTGTTCCAGCGTGTACAGAAACAGTCCTTCCGCTTCTTCGATAACAATAAGACCGGGCATCTGGTCTCCCGCATGACCAACGATCTGATGGATATTGGTGAGATCGCGCATCATGGACCCGAGGATCTATTCATTGCCCTCATGACACTCGCTGGAGCTTTCGGGATTATGCTGGGGATCAACTGGCAGCTCGCTGTGATGACGTTCATCATTGTGCCGCTGATGATCTACCTGTCGCTGTATTTCAGTCGCAAAATGTCCAAGGCGTTCAAGCGCATGTTTGCGGATATCGCCGATTATAATGCACGGGTTGAGAACAATGTGAGCGGCATCCGTGTGGTACAAGCTTTTGCCAATGAAAAACATGAAGTAGGACGTTTCGTTGAGAACAACGAACGTTTCCGGCTTACAAAACTAATCACCTACCGCATTATGGCCTGGAACTCTTCACTCAGTTTTATCCTGATGAAATTTGTATCGCTGTTTGTGCTGGTATGTGGAACCTGGTTTGTCATTCAAGGCAGTATGACCTACGGGGAATTCATCGCTTTTGTGATGCTCTCCAATGTATTCCTCGGACCGATCGAGAAGATTAACTCTGTCATCGAGACGTACCCTAAAGGCATCGCCGGATTCAGACGTTACCTGGAGCTGCTTGAAGCTGTACCGGATGTAGAAGATACACCACAGGCGAAGCCGATTCCTGATGTCAAAGGAGATATTGCTTTCCATAACGTTACCTTTTCTTATGGAGAACACAAACCTACGCTGTCTCAGGTCAATCTGGATATTCAGGCAGGCCAGACGGTTGCTCTGGTTGGACCTTCGGGCGGAGGTAAAACGACGTTATGCAGTCTGATCCCACGTTTCTACGATGTGGATGCAGGACATATCTCCATCGATGGCATTCCGGTGAAGGACATGACGCTGGAATCACTGCGCTCCCATATCGGGATTGTGCAGCAGGATATTTTCCTGTTTGATGGAACAATTCGAGAAAATATTGCATACGGCAAACTGAATGCTTCCGATGAGGAAATCTGGCAAGCCATTCGCCGGGCCCAATTGGAAGAGCTGGTACAATCCCAGCCAGATGGACTGGACACCATGATCGGTGAACGTGGCGTGAAATTGTCCGGCGGACAGAAGCAACGTTTATCCATCGCAAGAATGATCCTGAAAAACCCGCCAATTCTCATTCTGGATGAAGCAACATCCGCACTCGATACCGAGACGGAAGCCGCCATTCAGCTGGCCTTATCCGAGCTGGCGCAGGGACGTACGACATTGGTGATCGCCCATCGACTGGCGACCATCAGACACGCCGATCGCATCGTAGTCGTGGAGAACGGCACCGTCGCTGAACAAGGAAGTCATGAAGAACTTCTCGCGCGTCAAGGCTCGTACAGCCGACTGCATCAAGCCCAGTTTGGTTAAATGCAATGACAGAACAACCCTCCCTCTTGTAATAGAGGTGAAGGTTGTTTTGTTCATTTCAGGTATCCTTTGGATTTCCAAAATCGTTTTGCAAATGATTCAGCAGCGTAAGGCAGCTCCCCATTCAGTAAATCCTCATTCGCTTGAATGAGCACTTTGCGTCCATGTTCCAGCAAGTGAACGGCATGCAGTAACTGAGAGCCGCCGATGTAATGAAGTTCAAGCAACAATGGATCTTCTTCCTCGTCATCCTGAGCCGAGTATTCGATCAACACACTTTCCGAGCCGTCCGCATGTTGGTGCAGGGTATAATAGTATTTCTCCACCTGCGTCTCCCCTTGAGCATCCACATACTCTCTTCCAATACGTAGCATAGCTGGCTGGGGAACACCATCAGACATCTGACCTGCTTGTCGAAATGCATAATATAACTCTCCAATCCACAGCCCGTGCCGATCATCATCATAATAATCGTCATATGGCTCCACGACAGGCAGTGCTAATAAATCGTGGATCAGTTGGTGCGAAATTAAGGAACGGGCATACTGATAATTCGATACAGACTGCAACAAGGTGCTCCATCCTTGCTCGCTTAACTGCTGAATATCAGCAGGTGAGTTCTCCGAAAATACGTTCCATTCCGACTTCTCATTGTTTAGATAACGATATGCTCCTGAGATCATCCAGACAGGTTCACCCGGTTGTACGATATGTTTATCAGGAGAGTTGGAACCTTGATCTGATGGCTCCATCTTAAGCAACAATGCACAATTGTGGTCATCCTGAAAATACAGACTACGGAAATATCCCTCCGTATGCTCATCTCCATAGACCGATACTCGGCAAAATTGCTCGTCCAACCAAAATTCATAGCTGTTCAGTAACTCATCCTCCTCTCTTACAGGTAACAAAGATGGATGAGTAAGACGCTCTACATTCTCAGCGGTAATCCGATGATCTTCGAACCAATCCGGCGCATCTGGCTCTGATTCATCAGCATGAATGTACTTTCGGTTGATTACAGGTTGTCCTTGTTGCAGCCTCTTTAACATTTCTTCTCGCCAAGGAAACGGCTCTGTATCTTCATCAATCACACATTCAGGAACCAATAACGCCAACATGTCAAAGCCCCGCCATGGTCCGAGATCCTCCCATTCTTCAAGCTGACGCTTCACATTACGCTGTCCTTGAACCTGAATCGTATATTGATCGGTACTTACCAGCAATCCACCTTCTACATTCCCTCTCACTGTCAATTCTCCATGGTTATAATCCCCCCAGAACATATCCTCCACATAGAGATTACCTGTAATAACTATTTCCTGCCCACCCACGATCATATAGGGCGTTATGAGATTCCCAAGTACAACCAGATTTGAACTGGCAGCGTCGGAACTTGTATTTCCAATATAACGATCCACTGTCAGATTTCCTTCAACCAAGATCAAAAAGGGTCCTTCATCCAACAACAGTTCACTGATATGAAGATCACCAGAATGTAACCATACTTCCTCGGCTTCAAATTCACCGTTGTGCGCTTCATTCTGAGTGTACATCCAGCTCTCCTGAGGCAACTTCGTTTTCATATCGGCAAAAGACACCTTGTGACCTATCTGATGTATGGACATGTCCTGACACTCCTCATCCATTAATATATGGTTAGAATCTATCTAATCTACAGATAGGACAACTACCCATTTTCATTATACTAGAGGAAATATACGCCATTCCATAACAAAAACCCTCACCCGAGTAGAATGAAGGTTGAGCTTGTGAACGACAACAGCCCCAAGCCCATTAAATACATATATGATCTAGTCCATTCTTATAACTTCCCACCCAGAATGGCATTCGCCCGCTCACGGAAATCCTTCGCCGCCTGCTCAGGCGTAATTTTGCCAAACAGCAGCAGATCATACAACTCACGTAACACCGCAGTGACCTCTGGCGCACCTACAGGATCAGGCGGGTCCATCTGAGTGCTGTTATCCGCAACCCAATCGATATAATCAAACACCTGCGCCAGCTCCGGTTCAACCACCAGCTTCATCCGCTCTTTGACACTGGATGAGACAGGCACACCCCGCTCCCCTTTGAGCAGCAGATTGGCATCCAAATCATTCACAAAAAAGCTGATGAACTTGGCTGCCTCTTCCTTATGTCTGGAATTGCCCGCCATGGAGAAAAACATGCCTGGCTTCAAGAACAATCCATCCTGACTGTTTGGCCCAGGCATTGGGGAGATGGTTAAGGGTTTGCCATAACGCTGAGCGGTGCTGATAAATTGGTTGGAATACCCCCAGCTAAACAAAGCCTCTCCCAGATAAAACGGGTCGTTATCAGGCTGGCCAATGTCTGATGTCCAGATATCCGGTGCAAAAATAAGTTTCTTTTCCGCGAGCTTCTGCATCCTGCCAAAGTACTCAATAAACAGCCCATCATCCTCATACCCCAACCTCTTGCCATCCTCGGCATATAGCTTGGAACCATACTGTCTCAAGTAGTAGGCGAAAAACTGTTCCGGTGTAAAATAGGTTCCCAGATAGATGCCTTTCCCGAGCAATTGTTCGCCCATCCGGTCAAAATCCGCCCATGTCCACGTATCCGTTGGCAATTCAATATCATTGGCCCGTAACACTTCCGGATCATAGATGCTGAGCATGGCGTTAACCCCTAAACTGAGACCATAGGTTTTTCCATTCAGGCTACCACTCTCCAACTGTTCCTTCTCAATATCCGTCGTGTCAATCAGTCCGCTCTGCATGTACGGCGTCATATCCTCCAACAGTTGCAGCGAACTGTACTGGGACAGATAGGAGATGTCCATCTGGATAATGTCGGGCAACGCATTGCCTGCTGCATGTGGGGCAAGTTTTCTCCAGTATTCATTGAAACTGCTATATTCGTATTCGATGTTCACATGTGGATTCAACTTCTCATACAGGTCGATAACGGCAATCGTTGCATTGTTGCGGAACTCTCCACCCCACCAAGCGATTCGTAGCGTTATCGGCTCTTCTTCCACAATCATGCCTGGCCTTTGATCCAACTGGTTCACGCAGCCAGGAAGAGTCAGCATAAGGCAGAGCATGCCTATCATTCGCATCCATCTTCCCATAACTTCTCCTCCTTACCTGGTGATGGGGGTGGCAGCAGCACTGTTACTCTCGTTCCAAGCCCCGGCTTACTTTCCAGCAGAACATCATATTCTTCGCCAAAAGCCAGACGTACCCGCTCCCTGATATTCAGTAGACCAATACCTGTGCCTCTGGTCTTCACTTCACCGCGCAGCACCTGTTCCACATATTCGGGTTCCATGCCGGGGCCGTGATCCTCCACGATAAGAGCCAGCTTGCCACCTGATATCTCGGCATACACTCGAATCAGACATGATCCAACCTGTGGTTCCAAACCGTATTGAATGGCATTCTCCAGGAGTGGCTGTAGGGTCAACTTGGGAATGGCACACCCCAGATAAGGAGCGGGCACATCCATACGGAAATCCAGCCGTTGCCGGAAACGGTAGGTCTGAATGGTGATGTAATGATTGACGATCTCCAGCTCTTCCGCAATGGTAATGATATTTTGTTTGAAGCTGATGGAGGAACGCAGCAAATATCCGAGTGATAGCACCATACTGGAGATTTGCTCCTGCCTGTTCTTTTTGGCGAGCCAATGGATCGAATCCAGCGCATTATACAGAAAGTGGGGATTGATCTGCGCCTGTAGCGCCTTGAACTCCGTTTCTTTAATGACCAACTGGCTTGCATAATTTTCTTTAATCAATGTATTAATATGTGTAATCATCAGTCGATACGTACGCTGTAGTAACCCCAGTTCATCCATGTGCTGGTGCGTTGGAATGGACAGATTGGCGTCTATATTCTCCAGATCCCCATACTGAACCTCCTTCATCTGACTGATGAGCTGCCTGATCGGCCTTGTCAGACTTCGTGCGAACACCATACCAAGCGCGAGAACAACCAGAATGGCGATAAGATAAACGACGATCAGTATATTTTTCAACCATATAATACGTTCAAAAATTTCATCATAAGAGGCCATATTATAATACACCCAGTCGGTGTATGCGGATTTCTTCTGGGAAAGAAATATCTCCCTCCCATCCAGATTTTTGATCTCATATCCCCCACTGCCTGGAAGTGGATTCAGTCCGGCGGACACCGCTTCTGGAAGCTGGCGATAAGGATACACCACATCACTGCCTGCTTTTAAAATAATGTCACTGTCCTGGCTATCGATGCCCGCATACTCCTCAACGAGTCGCTCGATATTAATACGCAGAAACAGTATGCCTACCGGTTCCAGGGTCATCGGTTCATAGGCTCGCACTTGACGCACCATAACCAGCATCGGGTCATCGTCATCCGGGTATAACCAGCGCACTGCACCATTGGCCTGCTCCGCAGCCGCAATCATCCGATCATATTTTTCCTGAGATACGGTTAGTGTCTCGCCATATTTATTGACTCTTCCCCTGGAATCAATCAGATGAACGGACTGCACATATCGTGCAGCCCCACTAATATGCTCCCATAGCCGATCCGTGATCTTTTTTCGTTCAATAAAGCTTGAATATGCGCTATCGTCATCCAGCAACGACTTCAAGGCTCTTTGAATCTGCGTATCGGAGATCATGTTTAATGATAACGCTTCCAACTTCTGAAGTTCAACATCCACTGTAGACGAAGAAAGGTTCAGAAGTCGGGACGACTTATCAAACAGCTGTTTGTCATACACCGAGTACGTATAATACAAGGACCCAAACGCGAGGATGATGACAAACACCATCATGAACATAATCATCAGAAACATTTTCATTTTGATGCTGAGTTTGCGGTAGGCTGTCATGACCAAAGCGCTCCTTTGAACCACGTGATACTACTAGGTATATCACATACAGGAAGGTTTCCCCAAAGTTTTAGCGCTCGATTTCTCACGTATTATTTAGACTGATATCGATCATACGCAGCCTGATGAACCTCAATCGCCCGGTCAATATCCATGCTCTTGATTGTTTCGGCCATCTTGTCAAATTCGGTGATCGGCTTCTGTCCGCTAATAATGGCAGTCATCGTCTCATTCAAATACGTATTCACCTGACTCATGATGGATGTACTTGTGGTCACCTCATCTGTTGACAAACGAATTGGAGGAAGCGTTAATGCTGAGCTTGCTTTCATCCATTCCGCATTTGCCGCACGCTGTCCATCGTCAAATAATAATGCATCCAGATAACGACTATCCTGATTGATTGGACCGTCCATAATGGATAAGGCATAGGAAGCCAGTGCCTGGTCATACGTTAGACCGTTCGGATTATCAATGATGGTATCTGTGAATTTGACACCTTCCCCGTCACGAACATAGCTGTCATTTTCGATACCAAAGTTGAACAGATCACTACCCTCTTCGCTATAGTTGTAGTCCATCCACTGTACAATGTATTTCAATTTTTCTTCGTCTGCGGAAGCCGTAATAGCCTCACCATAAGACAACACTTTAGCGTCCAGATTAAATGTCGCATACGAAGTTCCATCCGGAGATACAGGCCATGGTACACCCGTCACGTTAAAGTTCGGATCCGTATCTCTCATCAGATTGAAGTATTTCCCCATGCCGCTGAACACACCACCCTGATATGCGCCTGCCAGATTGCTGGTAACCTTGTAATCGAAAGCTTTACCGTCATTGGTCATGATCTCGGGATCAATCAGCCCTTCTTTGTACCACTTGGCCATGGTCTCCAAGAAATCACGGTAGCCCGGCTGAATCGGTCCAAACTCCACCTTGTCTCCATTCATCTGGAAACCACCAATGACACCAAATGCCGCGGCAAAATCATGGAGCTTGGTCAGGTTGCCCGGTCCCCAGTTTCCGGTGAATGGTAGCTCATCTGGCTTGCCGTTGCCGTTAGGGTCCTGTTCCTTAAATGCCTTAAGCACCGTATACCACTCATCAATGTTGGTAGGTACTTTGAGATTTAATTTATCAAGCCAGTCCTGGCGCATAATTAAACCTGAAGTGGCATTCAGCTTCAATGCATCCAGCTTCAGCAGCGGGAACATATAGATCGTTCCATCGTCGAGTGCAATCTGCTTTTTCACATCCGGATCGGATTCAATAATCCGCTTTAAGTTTGGTGCATAACTGTCGATCAATTCATTCAATCGGATGATCCGACCATCCTTGATCATTTTTTCCGGTCCGCCAACGGCATCTGCCCAGTTATAATAAATGACATCCGGTAGCTCTTTCGTGGAGATCAACAGATTGAATTGGTCACGCTGTTGTCCAAGCGGAGGATGTGTAAACTTCACTTTGATGCCTGTCAGCTTCTCCTTTTCCTTATAAGCCGCCATATCGCCAAAATTGTTCAAGGAAGCTGTCAGTTTGGCATCATTGGCGCGCCAGTAATCAATGGTAAATGGCTCACTTGTAATCGGTAGCGGAATCTCGGTCAACGCCTGAACCGCAGGTTCCGTTCCCTCTGCTGGCTCTGCGTTACCTGGTTCATTATCACCCGTACAGCCCGCCAGTAAAGACATGGTAAGTAGCGATGACAACAGGATGGACCCCATTCTTTTTTTCACGTAATTCGCCTCCATAGATTACATTTTTTATTGTTTCACAGCACCGATTAGAGCGCCCTGAACAAAATAACGTTGGATGAACGGATATACCAGCATAATCGGCAGTGTGGAGATAATAATAGTCGCATATTTGATGTTCTCCCCAATGGCAAATCCGGTATCGGCGCCAGCGCCCATGGCCTCTGTACTGCTACTGATCAGAATATCACGCATAATAATCTGTATTGGATATAACTCCTGACTGCGCAGGTAGAGCATAGGTCCGACATAATCATTCCAATGGTCAACCGCATAATACAGCATCATAACCGCCAGGATTGGCTTTGACAAAGGCAGTACAATTCGGAACAAAATCAGAAAGTCATTGGCACCATCAAGCTTCGCCGATTCGATCAGACTGATCGGAATGCCCTCAAAGTTTGTTTTCATAATGAGGAAATAGAACGTACTGATCGCACCGGGAATAATAAGCGCAAAGCGAGTATCTACCATCCCCAGATTTTGAATCAGCAGAAAAGTTGGAATCATACCCCCGCCGAAGAACATCGTGAACGTAATCAACTTCATCAACGTTTTTCTGCCCATCAGATCACCGCGTGACAGCCCATATGCAGCCAGCGAAGTCATGAGCAGATTGATGGCTGTACCCACCACAACATAGAACAAGGTGTTCATATATCCCGTATAGATGCGAGTATCCTGAAATACCGACTTGTACGCTCCCAGCTGAAAACCTTCAGGAATGAGCATCAGTGAACGGGAACGTAGCATCTGGTCCGGGTCGCTGATTGAAGAATTGAACACGTACAGCATCGGGTACAAGCATAAAACCATGATCACCAAGAGCAGCAGTGTATTAAATACATCAAAAAGTCGTTCCCCTATAGACTGTTTCATCGCTTCACCTTCCGATTACCATAGACTGGTTGAGTTAAGCTTTCTGCTGATCGCGTTTGCGATAATGAGCAGCGCGAAATTAATGACGCCGTTAAATAGTCCGATGGCGGTTGAATACGTATAGTTCCCCTCCAAAATACCGGATCGATAAACAAAGGTGGATATGACATCCGATGTCTCATAGGTCGGTGCTGTTTGCATCAGCAATATTTTCTGAAAATCCGCATTCATGACCGCCCCCATACGCAAAATTAACATGATCACAATCGTGGGCATAATGCCCGGCAGTGTAATATGTAACAGCTGTCTCCAGCGGCCTGCGCCGTCAATTTTGGAAGCTTCATACAACTGAGGATCAATACCACTTAGTGCTGCCAAAAAGATAATCGAGGCCCAGCCTGCGCCCTGCCATATGTTGGACAGGATGTACATCGGACGGAACATATCTTTTTCCGCCAAAAACATGATCGGCTGCAGATCGAAAAAGTCACGAATGACGTTAAATAACCCACCGTCCAGAGATGAGAACGTTTTCAACATTCCAACCACAACGACAACCGAGATGAAATGCGGCATATAACTGATGGTCTGTACTGCACCTCTGAACCACTTCTTCCGGACTTCATTCAGTAGCAGTGCTAGTAGAATCGGAGCCGGGAAACCAAACACAATACTGTAAAAACTTAAAATCAGTGTGTTCTTAATCAGTCGCCAGAAATAATAACTTTCAAAAAACATGGTGAAATTGTCAAATCCAACCCATTCGCCTGCCAAGATTCCTTTGATTGGGTTGTAGGATTCCTGAAATGCCATCAGTAGCCCGTACATTGGCCCATAGCTGAAAATCAGATAGTAGGCTACCACAGGAACGAGCATCAGATAAACGTATCTGTTGCGGACAAGTTCCTTTTTCACCGAACTCCATTTGCCAGCTGGCTTCAAACGCCCAGGTTCAATCCCCCGGCTTCGATTCAGCTCCATCCACTCAACCTCCACTCTCGATGTTCATTCACTAACATGACACTTCTAATGATAGAAGCGAGCGCCTTTTCTTCCCATGCTCATTTCCGATAAATGGATGTTCAAAACCGAGTTCCGTCCGACAAAAAAAGACCCTGCTGCCGATGAATGGCGTACAGGGCCCGATCACAGATTAGATGTAGATCAGATATAAAGATTAGCTATGTAGAAGCGACAGCAACGCTGTCTTAGGGTACTTTTTTATACTCGGAAGGGGAGAATCCCGTGTATTTCTTGAACATTTTGCTGAAATACGGCCAGTTGGCACCAAAGCCTGTCTGTTCGGCAAGCGAGGATACAGTGCAGTTCCCGTCCTGCTCCAGAAGCTCCAACGCTTTACGGATGCGGTAGCTTAACACATAGTTCGTAAATTTCTCACCAGTTTCTTTTTTGAACATTTTGCCGATGTAGTCTGGATTCATGTATATTTCCCCAGCGATGGACTGGAGTGTTAATGTCTCGTCCTTGTAGCGTTTCTCTACCAACTGTTTCACACTGCCTACCATCTGCGATTGTCTGGAGCGATGTTGATCATAGCGGCGCAAGGTGATTTCTTTGGCGACAGCAAGCAGAAACTGTTGAAAAGAATGCAGGGTGCTGGATTCAATCATGCCTGGCAACTGGTCCATATACCTTTTCATCTCGGCAGAACCACTGAGTCGAATCATCTCCATAAACATCTGAATAAGATAGGACTTCGTTTGGGATATATCGTATCGCAAGCTGGCAAGCAGCTGAAACATCCGGTTCAGCTCTGATCCCACTTCCTTCCAGTGTCCCGCCTTGATTGCAGTAACCATCCGCTCCGGATCGTATTCGAATTCAGGAAGAATGCGTTCTCCGGGAGAGTAAATATCCCGTTCCATAATGAGACTGCCCTCACCGAGGTAAAAGCGGTAATTGAGATAAACCAGCGTCTGCATGTACAAATGGCGTGCCTGCGAGAGGTCTCCTGGCTCGCTTAGCGCTATCGTGAGATCATCATGATAATATCGGGTAAATGTGGCGCGAATCTCATCGATATTATGGAACAACTGCGTTTCAGACAACTTGTCCTCCATGATTAGTAGCACATGCCTTCCAACCGTGGCACTTAATATTGGATTGTGAAAAATATCTTCGGCAATGTTCTTCACCGCGAACAAGTGCAAATACTCATGATCCCCCTCAATCTCTACCAGCAGCAACCGCACACGCTGATCCTGAAACTGTACATCGAATAATTCCTCGAAATACTTCCATTCCTTGACCCCGTATGTTCTGTTCGTGACTAGCTCTTTCAGAAAATATTCCTTGGCATGTGGCAGTACTCGCTCCAGATTATATTGGATCGACTGCACAAAACGCTCCTGATCGGTTAACTCTCGCTTCTCACTGACCAATTCACTGATAGCCTGTACAAGATGCTCCTCGCTGCAGGGCTTAAGCAAATAGTGCTTCACCCCATACTGCATGGCCGTTTTCGCATATTCGAACTCCGTAAAACCCGTGAGCATGATAAACGAGATATGCTGATACTTCTCTGCCACAGCTTCAACCAGCTGTAACCCATCCATTCCCGGCATGCGGATGTCCGAGATGATGATATCCGGGCGTTGCCGCTCAATTGAAGCAAGCGCTTCCAATCCATCTTGAGCAATGCCGATCAGTTCTGTTCCTAATCTGGACCAGTTCACCACACTGGAGATCCCGTCCGAGATCATAAATTCATCATCAACCAGCAAAACCTTGTACATCGTATGCATCCTCCTGCCTTTAACCAGTTCCATTCTATTATATGGGCATTATGCACAAATAGAGGGGAGGACATTGAATGACATGGAATTGCACACTAACAAGTCTGATTGTTGAACATTTGTATCACGTGTGATGTTATTGGCTACAGAATCATGGTTTGTGCTGTTCCTTTGATCAAACCAAACAACCTTCACCCTGCCACAGGGTGAAGGTTTGCCGCTACTATGCAAATGCGGGCTATATAGGTGACTTACATGCCCGGATCGATTTATTTTTTTACTGCGTGAATGAAATGTATCGTTTCAAATGCCCTTAGATGATCGATTCGATCCTGGAAAAACTGTTCCTGAATCGCCTCGGGAGTCAGATGCTCATAAATAAGTAGCCCTGCTTCATCAAGCAAGGCCTCCATCTCCACATATGCATAGCCGGATTGCATGGGCTCACCACCCATTGCAGCCAATTTAACCATATTTTCAACCCGATTAAACATTCCTTTTTCCTCAAAAAGATGCTCATCTGCATAATCCAGAACTATAGAGCTTCCGGTTGGCAGGTTCGCAAACACATGACGAATCACGTTAAACAGATCATTTTGGGGCAAATAATACGAAACACCCAAGAGACTAGCCAACGTCTTCCGTTTCTTCAAACCTTCAATAGTCAAGCTGTCATTCGAAAGCTCACGCGTAAAATCCATGGGTACAAAGTGAAGATTGTCCGGAATAGTCAGCTCGGCCTGATTCAGCCGCTCTTTCTTGAATTGCTGTGTAGCCGGATAATCCACTTCAATGATATCCAGCGTGTCCTCCAATTCCGGATGCCTCAAAGCAAACGTATCCATCCCGGCGCCAAGAATGACTACCTGCTTCAATCCCAACGCGACTTCATGCAAAAGTACATGCTCACAGTAAGCGGCCCGAGCCAGAGTTATTGGAGATAACTGTACCTGGGTAATCCATTTTAGAACCTTTTCCGGGTCGTCCTTGAGCTCGTGAGCCATATCCGGGTTGAAAAAATGAATGCCTCTAACCATGTTATTGCTGATATCTGAAAACTCTTGAGGAGAGATCAGCAATTTCGCCATAAAATCATCGAAAATGAGGGGTGTGTCATGTTGGCTGTGATAGGCTCGGCCAAAAGTCGAAATCAATGATGTGATACTGGATTCATTTTGCTTCATACTTATTCCTCCCGTACAAACAAAAATAAGATTCCCCTGGCCAGGAGAATCTTATTATATACGGAATATTTTTATATGTAAATTATAGCATAAATACATTTTTTTGTCAACCATAATTTACGGATGAACAGACAGTTTACAGTGGATTTGCCGTCCACTTCAACTCGTTCTTCCTTCCGCATCCTATCCAACCCGATGAGATCTGTTAGGCGTCCATTCCATACTCCTTCACTTCACGATTACGGTTCAACACCGCATGCAACACAAAACCAAGTACCGCAATCGCCGCTGTGCCTGTTGCCAGCCACGCTACCGGAATAAGTCCCTGTTTGTCATACATGACCCCCATCGCATAGGGCCCGATAACCCGTCCAACCGCACCGATCCCACCCGATATCCCGATGTAAAAAGGTGCCGCCCTGCCCGCATGCTCCGAGATAAATGCAGGCGTTGCAGGGGAGATCAACATCTCTCCAAACGTGGCCAATACCATTGCGAGCACCATGCCCGGATAGCTGTACATGGTAATCATCACAATGTATGCCATGCCATAGAATACCGCACTCGCCGTCATCTGGGCAGTGGAGGTACGGGCCATGGTCCGTTTCACCCAGCTGGTAAAAGGTTGGCCCACAAAGATCAGCACCCCGTTCAGGGTCCAGAGCAGACCGTACATTCTTTTTTCCATACCCTCAGAGATGATATACGGGGAAACACCTGTGTTCCAGATGGAGTTGCCGAATAACAGGAAGAGTACGCCCAAGCTCATAAACAGATATAGTCGGGTATTCCCCAGCAATGCCCAGACGCCCGGCCCATCGGGGACGGTTTTCCGTTTGGTCAGATGTACTTCCCCCTGATCCGGTTCAACCCGCGACAGATAATACCAGAAGAAAATTGCAAATCCGGCTGAGGTCACCCCGTTCAGTACAAAGCTGAGGTGATAGGAAAAGTCAGCCAGAAAACCGCTCAACGCCGTACCAATCGCCACCCCGATATTGTTCGCCACATAGATAATATTGAATAATTCACCGCGTCGCTCCGCAAACCGGAAGCCAATAAAGGCTTGAATCGCTGGTAGCGACAATGAACTGAACAGCCCAATCCAGCCCATGGCACATATAAATACGACCCAATACGCACTAATCCACGGCAACGCAAACAAACCTAACGCATTAAGCGCCAGTGAACCAATGATCAGCTTCTTCACGCCCACCCGATGGTACAACGAACCACCAAGCAATTGTCCAAAGATGCCACCCAGTGACTGAATGAGGATTACAAAACCCGCGTTGGCCATCGTCCGTCCAAGTTCATCAAATACATACATGGTGGTCAGCGGCCACATCAGTGCACTGCCGGTTGCGTTAACCAGACTTGCTAATAAAAATATTCTCACTTCTTTTGGATAGTTATCCAGCCATCTCATCATCTCTAGTTCATTCTCCTTAGTACCTCTGCACATACAAATGGCCATAAAAAATAGACCTTTGCCCTGACGGCATAACCATAACCAGCCAGAGCGAAGGTTTTATGAAGTGTTACATCAATTGCTCTTTAATCCTGCTCAAATTCTAGCCTTTGTTCATCTTACCTCAAAAAAATCACGCCGCAAGCACACTCATTGACGCTTCACTTCAACAGTGGCCGAGAAGAAGGTAGCCCCGTTCCCCATGTCCGACAACCGATTGGACGTCAGTGAATTCGCCCGCTGCTTCTTGCCGTCACCATCCCACCATAAGCCTTGGCTAATCACTGTTCCCGGCAGCATGGCTTCACTCACCTTGGCGGTAAGTTCAATGCGCCCACGATCATTCCATACGACCACTGCATCTCCATCCTCTAGGTTTCTACGGATGGCGTCCTCGGGGTGTATCTGCAATAGAGGCATCTTTTCCAAACGCTGATGTTTGGCTGAATTACCAAAGGTGGAGTTCAGGAAATTATGGTTTGGCGGCGACAGGAACATCAATGGATACGTATCGGCAGGTCCAGCCGGATTCTCCCCATCGTATCCTTCAACCAGAGCACTATAGGTAGGGAGCGGCGGAAGCCCTCTCTGTTCCATCGTCTCGGAATACAATTCAATTTTGCCTGAAGGTGTGGGCAGCTGATCCAGATATGCAGCATATGGCGTCATATCCAGCTTCACGAATCGATGTTCCTTCAGTCCTTCCAACGTGACCCCATTCATGTAGGGGTTGCCTGTGCCCTGAAGTGCGTTCTCAATCATCTGTTCCGGTGTTTCTCCGAAGATTGCAGGATCGTACCCCATAGCCTGCCCAAGCAGTGAGAACAGTTCCACATTGCTCTTGCTCTCCCCAATCGGTGCAATCACCGGCTCTTGCAGATGAACGTACTGATGCCAATAAGAGGTGTACAGGTCCGTCGCTTCAAATGAAGATGTGGCTGGCAATACGATATCTGCATACTTCGCCGTATCCGTCATGAACAGATCATGCACAACCGTGAACAGATCCTCCCGTGCAAAACCTCGCTCCACCCGCTCGGTATCCGGTGCCACCACCAGTGGATTGCTGCAGTAAACCATCATCGCTCGGATTGGCTGCGCTGCTTCCAGCAACGCTTCACCAATCCGGTTCATGTTTACCACTCGCGGCTCCGGATTCTGCCGCAGCTCCGGACGTTCGAGCGCGTCGCTATTTGTGCTCGCGTAGCTGTTAGTGCGAACGGCACCGCCGCCTTGCTTCAGCCACTGCCCTGTAATGGCAGGCAGACATGCAACGCTACGCACGTTCATCCCCCCATTATCATGGTGCTGGAGGCCATTGCCGATGTGAATATGAGCTGCTTGTGCGTTGCCGTATAGTTCGGCCAGCTCCACAATGGTTTCCTCCGGCACGCCCGTAATGCGTGCAACACGTTCAGGGGTGTAACTGCGGACATGATCACGTAGTGCCTCATGACCTATCGTATACTTTTGCATAAACGCTTCATCCGTTAGTCCCCGTTCGAACAACACATGCATTAATCCTAGCGCCAGTGCACTGTCCGTGCCCGGAAACAGCGGAATAAACCAGTCGCCCCATTGGGCCGTGCGATTGCGATGAACATCGATTACGACGATCTTGGCGCCTTTCTTGCGTGCTTTCTCAGCCAAAACGACCTGATGCATATTGGTACTGACGATATTGCCACCCCACACCAGGATGAGATCTGCATGCTCCGTATCTTCCGGCACTGTTCCCCGATTGGCGCCCATCGTATATTTCCAGCCGGTATTTCCAGCGGAGTTACAGATCGTCTGCTCCAGTACACTCGCACCAAGCGCATTGAAGAAACGCCGATCCATGCCGTCTACGCCGAGAATACCCATGTTACCGTAAAAGCTGTAGGGCAGGATGCTCTCCGGGCCGTAGGTTTCGGACAATGCAGTGAATTTGGTCGTAATCTCACGAATCGCTTCATCCCAACTGATTCGTTCAAACTTGCCTTCGCCTTTGGCTCCTACACGTTTCATCGGATATTGTAGACGCTCGGGGTGATATACCCGCTCGGTCATATTTCTGACTTTATTACAAATGGCACCCTTGGTGATCGGATGATCCGGATTGCCTGCCACCTTCACAATTTTGCCGTTCTCTTTATGTAATAACAGACCACAAGTGTCCGGACAGTCGAGCGGGCACACCGCCGCAAATACACCATTCTCCTGATCGATCATCGTAAGGCTCCCCTCTTTAAAAGCTATCCCTATATCATATCTTCTTCGAGGTTATCGCGCAAAGAGAACAGTATGTTTTTGCTTCATATTCGCCGCTATGGCGGCTTTAAATTATTTTCAAAAAAATGTTTTTGAGTTTGATTCAACTTCAGAATTCAGGGGTAAATTAAAAATAAGGCATTAGGCTAGTGTTTCCCCACTTCCTCCTCATGCCATATCATGGACCACTCCCGAAATTCGCCATGAACAGGTTTCGTTCCCCCGAACCTTGTCATGGCGAATTTATTTTGCGTTAAACTCCAACAAGAACCCCATACAAAAAAACGATCCCACCCTGCTCCATCACAGCATATTCGCCATGAACCGAGCAAGATCAGAATCGTCTTCACTTCTAATATACGTGTATCCATACCTCGCTGTGCCCTCTATGCTTGTTTGCTCAACATTACTCTAGCCTCCGTCTCCATAGGTTCGATCGACGTCGCCATCTCTGGTTTCACTTTTGGCTCGGCTTGGCGCAGGTACACCACCCAATAGGCTGCAGCTACAAACAGAGCACCACCAGTCAGATTCCCGAGCCATACCGGAATGAAATTCATCACATATTGACCCCACGAATAATGTCCTTCGAAAATTGCCGCCGGGATGAGGAACATATTGGCCACAACGTGCTGGAATCCAATCGCCACAAATGCCATCGTTGGAAACCAAATGCCCAGTACTTTGCCACTCATCGTATCGGATGCATAAGATAACCACACGGCCAGCGCGACCAGCCAGTTACAGCCGATGCCAGAGATGAAAGCTTGCAGGAAGCCGTCATGCAGCTTATGCCCAGCCATATCCACCACTTTTGCCAGATATACACCCTCTCCGGTCAGACCAAGCACATGTCCAAACGCGTACGCGACAAACAAAGCTCCAACAAAATTACCAATCGTCACTAAGGTTAGATTTTTCAACATACTACCCACAGATAATTTTCGTGCAATCGTTGCAAGTGGAACTGCCATCATGTTGCCCGTCAGCAGCTCGCCACCACCTATGAGTACCAAGATTAATCCAACCGGGAACACTGCTGCTCCAATCAGATTGACCAGACTCCCCCACTCTGCTGGCGCAGAAGCAATTACCCGAATATCCAATAGAAAACCCAGCGCAATAAAAGCCCCTGCCAGAAAACTAAGCACCAGTACAGAAGACACCGGATATTGAGCCTTCTTCTTGCCTGTTTGCGCCGTATATTGTGCAACCTCAAGAGGTGTTTTTGCTGCCATATCATTCATCCTCTCCTTCATTGTTCATCATTGGATAAAACCATCTGAAATTCATTAGTTATGCGTTGAATACCACATCCTAATTGTATCTCGGTCCTAAACATAACTTTGTGCAAATTATCACAATGTTACTTAAAAAGATACTTTAAGAGTGTCTTGGAATAGTTATGACAGCAAGAGTGTAGTAAGGCCTTTTGTAGCTAAAACAACAAAAAAGAAGACTGACGATATACTCGCCAGTCTTCTCTTTCCTTTATAATCGTCCGCCTTGTTTCGTAATCTTGGCAGTTATCGTACACCTCTTATTTACGGACAAGCATGACTTATCTTTGTATGGCGTTTATCAAGATCGCTGTTAAACCATCTATTCTGCTTCCTTACACCATTGCTGGTGCTTTTACTTCAATTGGAGGCAGTGCTTGCAGACCCGCCGTGTTCAGGAAGTTCCACGGTTTGTTGTAATGTGGCTGGAAGAAAAAGTCGATGAAGGCCAGCTCATCTACGGTCATGTTGTTTTGGATGCAGACCGAGATCGTATTAATCGATTGGGTCAGATCAACCTGAGACATCACCTGTGCTCCGACAATTCGACGAGTAGCCTGCTCATATACCACTTTAAGCAACAGTTTCTCAGCCGTTGGCATAAACTCCGGACGGTAGCTGTCTTCCAGTACGACAGATTCAACAATCAGGCCTTCGTCAGCAGCAGACATTTCCGTCATCCCGGTACCCGCGATATTTTGCTCATAAATTTTGATACCCGATGTGCCTTGTGTACCCATATACGGTGTTGTAGGACGAACTAGGTTACGGGCTACAAGTGTACCCATCCGCACGGCGTTGGTTGCCAGTGGAATGTACGCTGCTTTGCCTGTTGGGTTGTAATGAATAGCACAGCTGTCACCCGCAGCGAAGACGTCTTTTTGACTCGTTTGCATATATTTATCCACGATGATTGCGCCGTTTGGCAGCATATCCACTTGGCCTTTGAGCAGCTCTGTATTTGGACGGAAACCAATGCACAGAATAACCAGATCGGTTTCGAACTCTCCTTTGGACGTGATCACCTTAGTTACTTTGCCATCTTCACCAGTAAACTTCTGTACCGTTTGACCAAGAGCCAGCTTGATGCCGCGTCCAGTCAACGTATCTTCAATCGCATCCGTGAATTCAGGGTCCAAGTATTTGTTCAAAATACGGTCCACACTGTCGATCAGGGTAACTTCCTTGCCGTTCATCTGGAAAGCCTCAACCAGTTCTACGCCGATATATCCTGCACCTACAACGGTAACACGTTTGGCATCTTTGGCTTTTTCAATAATCGTGTTGGAATGATTGTAGTTTTTGCAAAGTAAAATGTTGTCCATCTCGATGCCTTCAAGCTTCGGAACGACAGGCCATGACCCCGTTGTCACGATCAGTTTGTCAAACGTATCTTCAAATTCTTCCCCGGTTTGCAGGTTTTTAGCCTGAAGGGTATGGCCCTTGGCATCTACTGCTGTTACTTCATGAAGCATCTTGGTTTCAACACCAAGCTCTGCCAGTTGATTAGGCGAAGAATAGAACAAACCGTCAGGGTCTTTCACAACCCCACCTACGTAGAGCGCAATGCCACAAGATAGGAAGGAGATATTGTCATTGCGCTCATACACCGTGATGGTAGCATCCGGGTACAATTTGGCGGTATTTACGATGGCTGCGGTTCCTGCGTGTGTACATCCGATAACTGCGATTTTCATTAAAAGTTCCTCCTCGAAATATATAAATGAGTTTGAATATAAGGTTGTTATGGTTGTGAAACATTTCACTTCTTGTTCGAAACTGTGTATGTGATTTATTTCACTTTATACACTCATTATAATGTGATATTTTTCACATTGCAATAGGTTGAGCAAAAAAAGTTTGTCGAAGGAGGTCATTTCCCTGTATTTAAGCCTTTCTTCCCTTCATTGTATTGATTTCATTGTCCCCGGATTTGGGCGGGTTTATGCTATGTAATGGCTTCCGTGATCCCTGTATGAACACAGTGTGGACGTATAAAGTTAGAGGCGTCTCCTGCCTTCATGTTTGACTTATACAAAATTAAATACTTCAAATTTCAATACAGGGTTGATTTCAAGATCCAACTCCTACCTGTGAAGAGAAAAAGCAACGTATATAAAATAATCAAAGAAGCCTATCCTTGTTTATGCAAGGACAGGCTTCTCAAACGTTCATGTATTAACCGAGCAATTTCTCGATATCTGCAATCATTGTCTCCGGAGATTCTTTCGGTTCAACACGACCTACCACTTCACCTTCACGGTTAACAAGGAACTTGGTGAAGTTCCATTGGATGTCGCTTGTTTCACCTACGCCAGGTTGTTGCTCCTTCAGGTATTGGAACAGGGGATGAGTGTCCTCACCATTCACATCTACCTTGGCAAACACCGGGAAATTCACACCATAGTTAATCTGGCAAAATGATTCCGCTTCCTCACTTGTACCTGGCTCCTGCCCTCCAAACTGGTTACAAGGGAAACCCAGTACAACCAAGCCTTGATCACGATAACGATCATAAAGCTTTTGCAATTCACCGTATTGCGGGGTCAGCCCACACTTGCTGGCTGTATTGGCAATGACCAATACCTTACCTTGATACAGATCCAGTGAGACTTCTTGGTTCGCGGTGGTTACCGCCTGATATGAATATACGGACATGACTGATTCCTCCCATGACATATGTTGGTTTGGGCTGTTGCGAGCACGTTGGCATAACCAACGGGCTCACAGCCTGTCCTATTATTATAGACCTGATCCAATGCGATTACCAAATCCCGGGTCTACCCCTTCCCTTTGCTCCCATGCATTGCAAATCCCCCATGAATGCAAAAGAGCCGCGTGCGATAGCGCACAGCGGCTTCATTCTATAATGTAAGGACCACATATGGCCCATTTCGTTAACTTCCTGTCGCTTGAACACGTGGTTCTGCCCGTCCTCCAGCATGAACCATCGCACTGTTCATGACCAGCTGCTCTGGCGTCTTCGATTGCTGGCGTTCGCCTGCAAGAGCGTAAGGCAAGCAGAGCGGTACACCGGAACGCGGATCAATCACGATATCTGCTTCAATGTTGAATACTTCACGAAGTACATCTGAGTTCATAACTTCCACAGGTGAACCATGAGCGATGGCTTTACCTTTTTTGATACCAATCATGTGATGTGCGTAGCGGGAAGCATGATTCAAGTCATGCACAACCATAACAATGGTACGGTTGGCTGTGGCATTCAGTTGCTCCAGTAATTGCAATACTTCGAGCTGGTGAGCCATATCCAGGAATGTAGTCGGCTCGTCCAGGAAAAGGATATCTGTTTCTTGTGCAAGTGCCATGGCAATCCAGGCACGTTGACGCTGTCCACCGGACAGTTGATCAATCGGACGATCATGGAATTCAGTCATGGCTGTCACTTCGATAGCCCATTCAATCATACGTTTGTCTTCCGCACGCATGGAGCCAAATCCTTTTTGATAAGGAAAGCGACCATACGATACCAATTCAGTAACGGTAAGACCTTCAGGGGCTGTTGGATTCTGTGGCAAAATCGCAAGTTGCTTGGCAACTTCACGCGTGGACTGTTTATGGATGGACTTCCCGTCGAGCAATACATTACCTGCTTTTGGAGCCATAATGCGTGCCATCGTTTTCAGGATGGTTGACTTCCCTGAACCATTGGCTCCAACAAGTGCTGTAATTTTTCCTTGGGGAATCTGAATATTCAGATCCTCTACAATTAGTCTTTCCTCATAAGCGATATCCAGCTTGGTCGTCTCCAGACGAAACATGCGATCATCCCTCTCTCATTTATCCCGGTTATGTAATCCGGCTATGACAACAAAAACGAAATTGTAATTCTGTGATTTCCGACGCAAATATCTTCTACACTAAAGATACTGATAATCATTATCATTTGTCAACATAAAAAACCAAATTTTCTTCTCTTTTCGTACTTTATTTGCTCTTTCTGTAGCAGAAATTCCGCTCTTTTCTCAAGTACACATGAGATCTTTTCTCATTCATTCCGCGCACTTTATCACTTCTGACTGTCTTTCAAACTCTTGAATCGCAAATTTTGTGTCTGAATTGTGAATGTGCGAGTTTTTTTAATGTGTTTGCTATATCCGCCATATCAAATAAAAAAAAGATGACCTTGAAATCTAAAGTTCAAGGTCATCTCACATACGCTCGTTTAATAAGGTATGAAGTCAGCATTTTCTATTGGATCAAAAGACACTTAATGAATCTATGCAACATGCTCATATAAAATAACTTACAGCTTCGGCTGAGGAATCAATTGGATTACAGTCATACTGCCCTGCGTACTCTTCACACTAACAATACTCTCGGCATCCATATTCGCTGGAAGATCGATCTGCAATCCATACGGATAGAGACGATCTACCTCTCCAATAGACATCTGTGCAGGAGTGTTCGCATCCTGTTCATTGGATACAGATGTGTCAGGCGATGTGGAACCAGTAGCTTGATCGGCATCCGTACCTTGCTCCGTGTCTCCACTCCCAGCATTAGACGGTGCATTCGTCCCTGTATCCGTTGTTGTATCAGTAGCAGGATCTGAAGTGGAATCACCCGATGTTGAAGGATCGGCCTGCTGATCGCCATCCTCCGTCTGCTCTATGTTTCCCGCTGAAGAACCATCCGTGCTTCCTTCGGAAGTACTTCCTGAGCCACCATCGGAAGGAACTTGGTTATCTGGCTCCTCATTCCGATTAAAGCTCTCCCACTTACCTGTAGCATCCAATTCCTGAGTGCTATCATCCTTCAGCCTCAATTGAAGTTTGCCTTGCTCAAACTCAGTGCTTCCCGTATCATTCCTGAAACGGATCACCAGTTGAGCAGGTGATTGCGTACCCTCCTGTTCACTCGCAGGAATCATATAAGCAATCTGCTCCGCGAGCTGCACCTCAGGTTCAGCCGGTATGACAGGCTCCTGGGTAGATGGAGGGGATGCCGCTGGCGGCTCTACAGAATCTTTCATCCATGCATATGTACCGCCAGCAATACCCAGAACCAGGATCAAGAGGATTAATCCAAACAGATTTTTCCTTTTACCCGTTAGCATCCGCACCAGTGGAGAGGACAATTCCGTCTTCGCACGGTCATAGACCGGCTTCATTGTCTTGCTGGCTCTTACGTAATACGGTTTGAAAGCTGACTTCGACTTGAAAGCTTCACGGTCATGGGCTTTGAAATACGCCACGATGGCATCCGCATATCCTTTATGCGCATTGGAACCCCGGACAAACATCCGATGATCTCCTGACCATTCGAAGAATGGATACAGCCCTTCAGCACGACTTGCATTGGTGCGGATGAATTCAATCAGGCCAGGATAATCCAGTCGGTTACTGCCGCTTCCTCCCCGATAAAAAGCCATCGGCAAAGCTTCATATGCCGCAATCCCCGGATGAGCCTGCAGCTCTCCTCCAAGCCAGCGACGCGTCCAGCGTTGAAGTTCATTGCGTTCTGCCAGGGAAAGTGCCTCCAATGCCTCTTCTTCATTCCCCTCGCCACTAAGCCACACTCTCGCAGCCAGCATCATGTTCGTTCGAGCAGATACATCAGAACCCTGACGTGCCGCCCAATCCCGAACCTCATTGCCATGCTGCAAAATATCAATGCTTAATAGCTGTTCACGGTTAACCCGTTCCAGATCCAGATCCTGAATCATAAACAGGTTAATGACATAAGCAAGCTTGTCTGCAAGGCGGGTTAACTCCTCCTGATATGCCGGATCTTGACTGGCAGACGGAGATCCCCCTTTGCGATTAGGACGGGATGTAGCTTCAGATTGACCAATTCGTGCCGTAATGCCTGTATCATAGGTGACATCAGCGGATACCCGATCCAGTATGTTAACACGCTGGAGGGCTTCATTCGCAGACTGTACCGGATTAGGCGCAGAACATAACCGTTCACGTAGCTCATTGGCTGTCCGCTCCTGCAAGAAGCTGTAGTGGATCGCAGATGGATGGGACGTAACCCATCTTCGGATCACTTCCACAACGTTCGCTGCCGATTCCGTGCGTTTCAGCTGATTGTCCAGATAAGGCTCGAACAACAGCTTAGTGAGCGATTCATTGGCCAGCACTTTATCAAAGAAAGCCCGATTCAGCTGCGGATCCCGATCCAGCACAGCATACAATTCCTGCACAGCACGCATACGCTTCTGGGCGCGGGCATTATTCACACCGTAGATAAAATAGTCCACTATCCGGGATTGCACCACGGGCGCGGCAACACTGAAATATTCGCCAATGCGAGCTGCGACGTCTTCTTCGGGTACGTTCTCACGCTTCACGCTGTCCAGTTCCCTGCTGAGCAAGGTCAGGAACAGCTCGTTCAGACGGGAACGTTGCTGTAATCCACCATCCGGCTTCAAATAGGTCAGCAAACCACTCAGGACATGACTTTTGTTATCCAGATACAGGTCTTCCATGCCTTGTTCAAGACCGTAGAACACCGCAAGTTCGCCATAGGCTTCAATGGAAAGTTCCCGCCCAGGTTCCATGCCGGACAACATTTCATCCGCAAACGTATAGAACGCATCCGCCGCCGCAGGTTCCTGCAATAAGGCCCAAGCGAATTCTGCATAAGGTAACTTCGCCACAGATGCATCCGCATGTGTCACTCTGCCTGATACGAGATCAAAGGTGAAATCCTTCTCCGTATTCCGGTCTTTTGGACGTAACGTCCCTCGCTCAACAAACTGGACGTGGATGCCCTTCTTGGCCTGTGGCTCCTTGGCAAACGTCATGAATCCCAGCTGCCGCCGGAATGCGTATGGTAAAGCCGTGTACAGCAAACGTAACAATCCTTTGGCCCCTGCGGTCACTTCCTCTGCGGGAAGGTCCAGAGCAATGTATACTTTTCTGCGTGTCGCTACAGACTGCATTACCGCATAGAGCAGGCGCTTGAACAGCACTTCGTTCATCTTCAAGGTGCTCAGCACTTGGGTGGGTGATCCTACGCCAGCATCGGTCGCCCCTCCCTGTCCGCTCATAGGTGATATAGGCAATTCAGCAAGTGCTGGCAGAACTGTACCTTGTTCGATGTCATAGGACGTGGCGAACACGGCATCCAGCCAGCCGCCTTGTTTCATCTGCTCTTCCGAGCGTTCGGGAGACAAGACGTAATTATGTGCAAAAAAGGCACTGCGCAGCCCGGTGAAATCCGCAGACTGGTACACATTTTGCCCAAGGATTGTCTCCCCACTCTCCAGATGAAGCAGGTGAATGGCAGCCGGAAACTTCGTCTCGTCCTTCTCGCTACGGCCTGTTAGCTCCGCTGGAGCATCATAGACACAGTAGGGGTGAAGCACTTTTTTGATAAAAGAAGGGTCCAGTCCCGGCGATGCCGCAACCGTATCAAACCCCTCTGTTGTGCGAAACACCCCGCGCCGCTCCCGGGTATACAGCTGTTGTTCAATGGGCGGGGTTACGGAAGAACGCATCATCCCACTCTCCCCTCAATGTACTTCAGCTTGTACAGGAGCCACAGGAAAGGTTCATCCACGCGGATCGGGCTAACCACACCCTGCAATTTCATATCCACCGGATTGCTACCCAGCGCAGAGACTGCGAAATAGGCTGTATCCTTGAAGTACACATCCATCGTGCCCTTGAATGGGCGATCCACCTTCTCGATAAAACGCCGGATCTCCCCGTCTATATTCTCGAACTCGGTTAAGTCGAACCAATCGCGGTGCACCATGTTGCGGAAGACATTGCTGTTGGATTTGATATAATCCCCCTCTTCATCCTTGAGGGAATGCAGCATGTCGCTTTTGGTGAGCACAACAGCCGTTGGAATATTGGTCTTGGCTTTGTCCTGGTACGCGATAAAATCTCCAAACATCGTCAGCACCACATCTCGCGGTTCATCGTATCGTGGTGTCCACTCTCCCGGCTCGTTGCCCAGGTTAATGCGGATTTTGTCCCGAATCGAACGAATTTGAAGCGGGTCCACCATAAACAGGATACCTGCCGAGTTCTTGATGTGCTGCCCATGAAGTCCGAGATAGTCCTGCTCCACCATACCTTCACCCGCAACGTCAAAGAACACCAGTGTCAGCGGCGCTTTATCTTCGTCCTTGAACACAAACTGGAAGATAAACGGCTCCTGCAACTTTTCCTTCTGCGTGGAATCCAGCAGGTCGCCCCGTTCGAACAACGGTTCTTCATAATCCGCACGGAACCGGCGGCTGATCTCCGCATTCAATGGCATGCAAGCCGCGTCAAAATGATCGGCCGTATAATGCTGCAATGTATGAATTAATGAAGTCATGTAGACGGATTTCCCCACCTGGGATGCACCAATAATGGAAATGATATTGCTCGGTGCTTTACCTGCCGTAACAGGCAGCTCGTTATGACATTGCGGACACAACCGGCGACGTGTAACGACACCATACCGATCGTTCAGCCCCATCACGATGTTATCGGAATAAATACGATGTTCCTCCGGTACATCATGCGGAGCCAATACGGCCTCCATATCAAATACCGTGTCGAGTCCGAACCTTTCGCGATACCGATTCAACTTTGCATCTTCCCCGAGTGCGTAGTCCTCATCATCATCGCGGTGATGTGCGGCGCGGAACACCACCTCTTCCGGTGAAAACTTGCTGAAACAATAAGGGCATACAATATCATAAAACAGCGGACGTTCCTCCGGCTGTTGTCTCTTCAAAAACCGACTAAAAAAGCTCATAGCCACTCCCCTCCCCTGATCAGTCAGACTAAGGTGATATACACTTGCACTACGATGACAGAGTAACCTTCCAATCGCTAGTGCAACTATCTAGTCTGATATAAGCCGATAGGCGGCTCCATATTTCGGTCCGTCCGTGAAGAATAATCGCACATAATCATCCTTAGCAACTTCAACGGGCGGCATCTCATTTCTTCCGGGAGCAAAATCACTCACAAAAGGATACACCGTACCATCTTCCTTATTCAGCGGAACCCCGCCCTGTTTGCGAACATAACAGAGGGCTTCCTTTGGAACAGGTACTTCCGCTGTGACGGTGATCAATACACTTTTTCGTTTCTGAAAAAAACCGCTCTTGTAGCGAATGGAAAAGCGGATATCCGCCTTCCCTGCGCTTGCAATCACCATGTTGTCCTCGTCTCGTTGACGGATCAGTACAGGTCCCTCTTCCTCCATCTGACACACATACACGGTGTACTTGATGGCACCAAAACCTGTAATCCGATCCGTGTAACCATTGCTCGCCTTATATTCCTCTCTCGTGTACAGCTTCAGCTTGCCCTGTGCAGGCTCTTCCCCGGTACGATCATCGCTCATCATATCCAGCTCCAGCCGTTCCACATACACAGCTTCTACCCGTTCCGGCCAGAGCCAGCGAAGTGTACAACGCCCTTCGTCCACCGCAAGTGTCAGTTTTCGAATCAAGGGTGTCGAAGGGTCTGCATCCGTAAACCGCATTTCCATTGACCTCCCGACGTTAGAATCCTTTGCTGCGTGTATCTCTTGGTCTCTGACCAAACCCTTCGGCAGAAGAAGTTCCGCCGCCAGCTTCACGACGACCCCTGCTCTTCCGCGGCGTGTTCTCCTTAATCGGAACAATCCAGGAGAAGAGGGTCAATACGCCAGACAAAATGAGCATCGCACCAAGACGTACGAATGTATCCCCCACGTTCGAACCGTCGAGTCCCCACTCCAGCAGAAGCCCTGCCAGTAGACCCGACACCGCACCACCAATACCAAAGCTGAGGGCGAGATGACGGTTATCAAACACGAGTCCGAGTGACACACCCAGCGCCACGCCAATCAGTAACACTGCTGCTACACGGAAAATCGCCAGATAAACGCTGTGCTCCATCATGCCTGTACGCTCCGTTACCAGCGTCCGTTCATCAATCGTATCGTAGATCTGCTGGAATGCCAGATTCAGACCACCGGAATCTGGTACATCATAGTACATGCCGCCCGTTTGCTGAGCAATATTACGCAGCAGATCCGTACCTGATGGGTCCACCAGGCTTAGGCCGACTGTATTAATAGAGATCTGTTCGTTGTTATATTGGGACAAAATATCGGTCGTGTCCGCTTCACTGAAGCCATCGGATAACAAGATGACGACGGTACCGCGTTTCGGGTCCTGTTTGCCCTGAATCTGCTCCATGCCTTCCCGCAGCACGGCATCAAAATTGGTGCCGCCCGAAGTCGTGACAATGCCATCGATTTTGCTATAAACCTCATTCTTGGCCGCTTCACTATCCAGCGCAATAAACGGCTGTAACAACTGCGGTTGGTCATCAAACGTAATGACAGCTACCTGTTTGTCACTCTCCATCTGGCTGATTAGTGTCTTGGCTGCTTCAAAGCGTCCGTTATCCGGATCTGTCTCGCTCATGCTGCCCGAGTTATCGATCATCAGTACGATGTCCTTCACTTGCTTCACACCGCCCGGATTGATCTGATACAACAATTGCAGGGCGAGTCCAACAACAAATAACAGAGCCAGTGTTGCCGGAACAAGCAATTTCCACGACAGTCCCAGATACCGGAGCTTCCATGAAGCGCCATTCAGCTTGGGTGAGATCATCTCTGCGATCAAACAGAACAATCCAACGCTCAGCGCCAGTACGCCAAAGTATAATCCCATCAGCAACAGACGTGGCATCTCCCCAAGCCATTGACGCAGCATGATTTCTCCTGCCGCAAAGCCCACTGCCCCGCCAATCAGGCTGAACAGGACCAGGAGAAGATTGATTTTTCGCTGCATGTCTACATGCATCCTTTCCATACCAGCCGTAAACAGGCTGAGTTAATACAAGATTGGTGCTGGGTGTCAGGACACCGCCGGCGTCTTAACGAATGGGTGACAACTTTTCCACCAGACCAGCGGGGTGAAGTTCATAGCCATTCTCCGTGTACGAGTCATAATATACCTTGCCGTTCCGATACACCATGAGATCCTCCAGATGGAAACCGCCCATCAGATTCAGCTTCTCCACGCCACTACTGCGTTCTTCGTACACCACACCCAACTTGTAGATACGTGACGTCTCTTCGGCATGTGCCGCGTAGTCCATGAAAGCACTATGATGATCACCAAAGAAATACTTCTCTTCATACCGATGTTCCTGCGTATAATCGAATACCCGGACCCGAACAACCGCCTGATCCTCCAGCGTGTGGTACAACCTGCGGAACAGATCATCGCGGGTTAATACATCTTTATCTCCGTAGGCAATCGTGACATTCGCCCGCTGCAACAGTTCTTCTTCAAATGGCAATCGCAATGGCTCGGCCGTAAGCAGCAACGAGTGACATACCTCCATCAGTCGTTTCAACAGACGGTCATCGCCTTCTGTGGCAAGCCGGTTCATGTCTCCCATGTAACGGTCCTCAAACCATACATCCCGTCCGCGTTTGGCTTCCAGGTCGATGATTAGCTCTTCTGTCACTTTGCCGTAGTACTCCATCACGTTCTGGCCGATGTATTCATCGGCAGCAGCGATACTTTGGGCAGCTGTCTCTCGCAGTGTGCGTTCCAGCGCTTCAAGTGCTGCTGTGACGTGACGACTAAAACGATGAAGTTCTTCCATCTCCGTATCGTAGATACGCAGCAGATGTAATTCATTTTCCAGTCGCAGTAATTCTACCTTTGGTACATACACTCGCTCGAGCATGCAGTCAATCAGATTGCGCACATTCTGTTTATCACGGAACAACGCTCGTTTGAACGACTGATCTTCCACTCGCTCTTGCTGACGTTGCTCCAGCAGAGCACGTGCCGATTCAAGCTGCATCGATTTATCCCGAATCAGTCCGAGCAGCGCTTCACGTACACTGCCAGGCTCACTGTCACTCCAGGCCGCCCACTGGAAGTAACCAACCTCTGGATGCTCCGCGCGGGAATGTTCAGCATGACGGCGCAGGGAACCGCTAGAGCTACGCTCGCGCACACGCTCTTCGACAAGACGGACAACGTTATCGCGGAAGTACGCTTCAGCTCCTTGTCCAAACAACGCTCTCTCCGCTTCACGAAGTGAGAGCGGCTTCAGATCAGAGAAACTGACGTTATGCGTCATGATGCCACTCATGCCACTAACCAGATCTTCATCGGGCAGCAGGCCTTCGACTTTGCGTTCCACCGAGGCCGCGTCCAGTCCAAAGAAAGATAGCTTGTCCTTAATGCTCCAGTCCGGCTCCTGCCACATGCGTGCGAGCAGATACCGATACATGTGATATAACACCGTCAGGGCAATCGGCTTGTTTGGCCGCCTGATCTCGGCAAAACCCGCGCTGGCATAACCATGCTGATCAGAGGTAGTACGAATATTGTTTTTAAAAGATGTATTGTTGTACGTGTTCGCTCCCGTGCTTGAAACGCTACCCGAGTGATCCACATCCTGCTTCCTGTTCTTCAGTAGGCAGACCCGGCAGATGATCTCGGCATTTTCGATCCAGCCACCGGGAACGCCGGTTCCACGCTCATTTTTGTCGGACAACAGATATACCAGATCAAACAACGGTGACGCGGGATGTGTAACCGGAATGGAGATCCCATCCTCCGTCACCAGCAGTTTACCGCTGAACGTGTAGTCCAGCGACTGCATATAATCCAGTTCCCGCAGAAAAGCGAGGCCTGCTGCGCTGGCATACCCGAAGGAATCCACCTGTTCCATCTCGCTGACCAATACATGCAGATCCGTCTGCACCGACTTGAAGGCTTGGGACAAAATGGTCTCCGTCAGCTTGGTGAGCTCTGGCAACAATACATTCAACGGATCATCCGCTCTGGTTACCACCGTAACGTAAATCCGATCAAATGACGAGTATAACCGTCCATATTCGGCAATTCGGTTACTGACCCGACGAAGCGTACGATTCAGATCGTAGAGCGCCTGATCCGATTCGTGGAAACTGCGGTGTACATCCTTGCGCCGTGTTTTGGACGGTCGCTCCGTCTGCCCAGCGGACAGAGGCAAGCGGTGACAAGTCACCTGCCCATCATCGGACGAGCCAATATTCCTCTTTTCACCCAGATGCTCTTTCTGATCTTCTGTACCAATCTGAACGTAGACCACACCGTCTCCGTTATCCCATTTCAGCCGATTGATCTCCTGCACAGCAGACACTGCAGGTGCAACCAGATCACCCACAAACAGGAACAGCGCCGGGTAATGGATACTGCTGCGTCCATCACCCAGGCTGCCTTGACGCTCCTGCTCTATTGCATACTGCGCTGCATACTTCTCCAGATCACGCTTCAGGGTATTGTTCGAATTGAACTCCATCCCGGCTGCCATCTTACTTCAGCCTTCTGCGAATGTCGTTCAGCTTGGACGACATCGTTCTGTAGAACTGATAGATGTCTTCTCCGTTAGCCAGTTCTACCCGCTCGTATTCGAGACGATCGCGCGATTCCATGAACAGCGCAGCCAGATCATCCAGCTTTGTCAGCAGTGGGGTGATATCCTCAGAAGCTGTAAGATCGTTATCGCGGCGGGAGGCTTTGCGCAGCAATGTACTGCGATCCTTCTCTGCCAGACCGCGGAAGTTGCCAAACACTTCATACTCGGCAAAGTTACGGCTCTTCATCAAGTTTGCGAACGGCTCCCATGCGTCTTCTTCCGGGTCACGGTCATAGACGTAGAGGGCACCTTTTTTGACGATGGTGTCGGTATATAACGCTTCGATGAAGCGGTCATACCATTGCTCCTCGTCCTGGTACTGGGCAAGAATGCCTTCGAGTTCGGCGACTTTTGCCGAGATGGCATTCATCTTCGCCAGTTCCTCACGTACGCGCGCGATCAGCTGCGGAGAGCGTACCAGGTTTTCTTTGGCCATATCTTCATTAATACTGCCGAAAATATCCTTAACTCCCACACGTGGCAACCCTTCGGATTGCAGACGTTTTAGCTCGATCACCGCCCGCTTCACTTCGCCGAGGTTCGGCGTGGTGGACGTGAGACGCATATCGTAGGCACCCAGTTTGGCAGATAGATCAAACGCTTCTGTTGTCACAATCGCATACCGATTGCTTGTATTCTCATCAATGGATTTGGCTGTCACAATGTTGTATCCAAGCGCCTGCTCAAATTCGTTACGCACACGGGCGTTATACTGCTTCACGCGGGCGTTCTCGTACACATCTCCCCATGATTTCTCCGGAATCGGAGACGGCAGATAGGTCCAGTTGTTTTTCTCCGTTTGCACCAAGTGTCGACCAATGCCTTCTTTGTCCAAAATGGTACGTTCATAACTTTCCTCATATACTTTGAGTGGTGTATAGACAAAGAGTGGTACCCCGTTGCGGGTGTTCAGCCAGAATATCCGGTTACGCACTTCACTTTCCTTAACGGTAAAATGAGACTTGCCTACCGCATTGTTCTGATAATTGCGAATCCCTTTCAGAATGCCTGGCGCCTGTGCCGGCACCGATACAAATCCCCATGAAGGGAAATGCAGACTGCCTGTACTGTTGCTCAGATTGAACACCGGAACAGCCTCATCATCCAACTTGCCAGCAATGAAACGTTCCACGAATTTCTCGACTGACTCATCCTGACCGTATTTGATCACCAGGAAATCTTCCATGGAACGGGTAATCAGATCACCGAATTTCTCACTCAGGAAGTCGGAGATGGAGCTGACGATATCAATCTCGTTTTCTTTCACCCATTGGCTGGAGTTTTCCAGCAATTCACGAGAGAAGTCACGGATCAGATCATCTGTATCACGTTTATCCAACAGCCCGTCCACCACACTGACGATATCCGGTACACTTACAACGTTCCAGTAATATGTTTTGTTGCCTTTGTGATCGGCTTGTTCTTCGCCACGTGTCAGCAGGTCACCGTTCTTCGTGAATATCGAGCTAAGGGCATTCAGCGTTTCGGTAAATACGTTATAAATGCGGCTGTTTTCCTGGTTCAGCAACTCATACAGATCTTCATAGAACTCGATCATCTGATCGTTGCGTTCCACGTCGGCGTGCAGCCAGTACTCATGAATTTTTGCTTCAATATAAGCATTCTTTTTCTTCTCTTTGGAGACAAAAGCACTCTTCGCATCGCCCAGTTTCTCTTCGGACTGCTCCTGAGCTGCTTCAATATCACGCGGAATGCGGAAGGCATTCTCACGCAGCGTTTCGATGTACGACTGAATCATCTTCAGTACACAGAAACCTTTTTCCGTATAAATCAGACGAGAGACATAGAACGGACCTTGTTCGGGATGCAAAAACATACGCCGGATCTGTTCGGTGAACTGGCCAGCAATCTCACCAGGCAGCTGTTTCTTCGCCTTGATATATTCTTCACGAGCACGAGCCAGGAAGTTCTGCTCCAGTTCGGTGTCCATATTCACAACCTGTGATTTCACCACGTTGCCATAGGATAAACGCTCACTGTTCTGATACCCAGGCAGTGGCTCTGGCACGCGCGCTTCAAAGGACTTGACCACACTTTCGAGATCAATACCCAGCTTGCGGGCAAACTTCTCGGTATCCTCCTGGTTTGGTGCTTTGGAGAACATGGTGTTCATTTTATCGAACATGCGATACGCCAGATAAGTGGTCATCTCTTCAATCGGCAGGACAGCCGAAGATGCACCGATGATGTTGTAATCATAGTTAGCCGGGTACACCTTGTTCATCTGTGCAATGTTGGTGCGAATGTTGCTGATATAGTCATGGATCGCAAACTCCTCACCTGACTGCTTCTCCTCACTTGCCATGAAGTTGGTAATGTTCTCGGCCGTGACGTTCATGCAGTAATCGTAGGCGTTCTCCAGCAATTTGCCTTCGGTATTCGTAGCAGAGATTAGATGACACAGGTTAAATGGAGGCAGTGGTGAGTTGACGGTTAAAATATTGCCGTACTTCTGTGTAAACCGCTCACCGCGGCTATCCACGTTCATCCAGTAATCCAGCTCCTTGAGCGCAGCATATCCGTTTTTACGAATGTATTCACGAGTGTGTTCACTCAAGCTTTTGTTGGACAGGTTCACATCTGGCGTGAACAGATATCCCAGCGTATTCACGCGGTCAATCCCGGCAGAGCCGTGATCACGTTCGATAATGCCGCGCACGATATAGGAAATATCGAGGAAACAGCCGCTGCCTGTACCGCCGGACAGACCTGTCAGCAGGAACACCATCAGTTTTTTGTTGGTGCCTACGGATAAGGTTTTGATCTTTTTGTCGATAGCCTGTACGACCTGATTAATCTTGGTGAACAGGAGCAGACGTCCAGCCTGACGTACACCTGCGGCGCCGTTCATACCATCCGTGATGCTCAGTTCGGGAGACAGCCAGTCCGTAATATAAGGTTCCAGCACGCTGCGATTCTGTAGAAGTCCGCCAATCTCGGCATTGGACAGCAGCACGAATTCATTAATCGGATCAAGTCCGATCCCTTTATACTTTTTGGCACGATCCTGTTCGTTTGTCTCAAAAGCCAGAAACTCCACATTGTCCGGCTTGTCCATTTTTTTCTTGGATACCGGGTCCTGTGGCAGCTTGAAACGACGGTTGATCTGATATTTGAGACGCAACAACGCATCAATTCCCGTTCCTCCCAAACCAATAATCAGAATGGGATTATCAATCGTATCAACTCTGATCTTCTCACTGACAATACCTCCGCCAAGTGATACATCCAGTTGCTGAATATGTTCTCTAACAATCGGTTTCATTCCATGTCCTCCTTAGATTAACGCACGTATGCTTCAATCTATATAATTAAACTAAAGAATATTTACACTTGCCACTCCGTTGACAGAACAACCTTCCGATCGCTGTTATCCCCAGATTTTTTGATTCTCTTTTTCAACGGTGAAAATCTGGGGATAGCGTATGCTTCCGATGTAGCTTTCTTTCAGAAAGCTTTTAGGCGAACGCTTTCGCTTCTCCAGCTTTGTTCTGTCCTCTGCGTTCTCGTGTAAATGGATTAGTTCAACTTATATAGCTTACATTCATTTAGCTATAATCCTTCACACCAGATACTCAATTAAAATCGTTTTGTCCGCCTGTTGCAGCGGGATGCTCAGTCGGTCACCGTTCTTCAGTTCAACGCCTGAGCTTGCATCAACTGCACGACCGGATTTCTCCAGCATACCGCCTGCGGTGTTACGAATTATAATTCGATCCCCATTGCTGGGCGTAAATACATATTTTTCGGTTTCCTTCAGCTCAGGGTCCAGTTGCAACAACTGATGCAGATGAAATCTACCGCGGAAGGATACCAACTTTTTATATTGTGGATATGACTTGTCTCCCGTGTTCTCATCACGAATCTCCACAACCATCTGACCTACAAATCCCTGGTTTTTGCGTTTCAGCCAGCCCATCAAGAACCAGGCACCAACACCAACCACGATCAGGGCTATAACACCCAGGATGACAGGTAACCAAGGAAACGGCTTGTCCTGTTCACCCCCAGACGTTGTTGGTTGAGATCCACTTCCGGCTGATCCACTCGTGTTGATCGTGATTGGCTCACTTTCACGGTAGAAGCTGTCTTCTTCCGCACGGATGACTAATTCGTAATTATGATTGTCTGGTACTTCAAACGTTCCGGCAAAACCAGAACCTGTGTTTTCCAGCGGTTGTTCTTCACTTTTGCCTGTATCCACATCTTTCACAACCAGCGTGGCCTTCATATCCTTATACAGATCATTATCCTGAAGCGGCTGACCGCCATTCTCCAGTTTGGCTGCAAGATCAACCTTGTCCCCTTTGGTATAGGACTTGGTCTTAATTGGGTCCACAACGAGCTGAAGATCATAGTTGAACAACAGGTTGATATCGATGCTGTCTTTCGGAGCCCCTTTTACCCGAAGTTTCCAGTCTCCTTCTTGGGGTTTCAACAGCTTCACGAGTGAATAACTCTTCGACGTTGAGAGCTTTGCTGCGTCTGAGTTTAGATCCACGGCTTGTCCGGAAGGGTCAGTCAATTGTACTTCCACCGGCTTCGAGGACATGATCGAAATGTTTGCTTCCAATACACTGTCATTCGGTACATTCACGGTAACTTCCTGATAACTGCCGTTTCCCGTTACAGAGGGCAGCTTCACCACATTCAGTTTGGCATGATCGGCGAAGATCTCACTCAGAATCTGTGGCAGATCATCCGGCGTATCGGTAATGAATGATTTACCTCCAGTCTGCTGAGCCAGGTCTGCGAGTGCATTCTTGTTCAGCTTGCCATCGGCGTTCAATCCAATCGTATACACCGGAATACCCTGATCCTGTGCTTCCTTCACGGCTTTTGCCAGGTCAGCATCAGATTGTGCCTGTGTACGGCCTTTGGTTTTGTTAAAGTCATTGTTGCCATCCGCCAGCAGCACGATCATTGGCGAGTGGGCTGGGTCTGCACCATGATTCAGTATGTTGACGGCTTCGGCGACACCAACTGAGACATCGGTATATGGCCCCCGGCCAAGCTGATCAATAAAATCCTTCAGGCTGCTCTTGTCCGCATCGGACTGAATCTCCAGCATAGCCTTTTCCCGCTCCACCTGATCGGTATAAGCGACAATCCCTACCTTGTCCCCCTGGACGGGCAGCATATCAATAAACATTTTCATGGCTTCATTACTGATCTTATCACGGTCACTTGTATTCATTGAGTTACTTACATCGGCTACAAGTACCGCATCGATTCCGCTTGTCTGTGCCTGAGCCGCTGCAGCTTGTGGCAGCAACGCTTGAGGTAACAGTAGCGTTAGAATTGCCAGCAGAACCATCGTTCCGCTGAGCCAGCGTATTTTGCGTGTCCGCAGCATTGGGTGTACTCCTTCACGTTTGAGATTAAAATGGGAATAGTTTATTATAGGCGTCAAGCCTTAAGGAAATCTTAACAGTCTACTAACAAATTCTGAAAAGCACCCCTATCTTGAGTTACAGTTTTGTAATGACTGACAAAAATCGACGATTTCATGCCTTAAACTGGCACAAAAGTACCAACTATGGAAATATGATATAGTTATTGCCAGCAAACTGCAATATAACAGCGCTTGTTCACCAAGCCATAGAAGGGAACGGATTATGGTTACATACGGATGCCTCGCCATATTGTTTCTTTTTGTCATTATAAAGGGTTTTGCACTCCAGCTTCATCGACGGAAACCGGTCTCCCGGGAAGACACGGATCGTACCCTCTACACTATTCTGAATGGTGAGCGTGATTAAGCATGAGTACTAAACTAGTTGTATCCATAAGACCATTTCATCGAACGACCTATGCCTATGAAAAGTTGCAAGTCTGCTCACGTTGTGGACAGTACACCTGCCTGTGGGAAGATGAGTGCACGGCCTGTGGCCGGGGTACCCTCAATTCCGTTCAAGCGAAGGCAACTTCCCGTGTAAAACGCCGGATTGCACGCGACTTGTTCATTACGATATTGTTCGGTGTAGCTGCTACCTATTTCGGTGAGACCATAGATCAGACCATGGCGGCAGCCAGCGTTTCCCTGCTGCTTCTGGCCTTACTGATCTTCATGCAGAAACGTTCATTCGAGGTAGAGCAGCAGCGCGAGTTGAAGCGCACGTTACAACAGGATGAGGAACTCATCCGCCAGGGTATTAACCGCAATTGGGCTCTGGTCGCCGAAGCTCGAAAACAGGATGAAGCACTTGCCTATGAGATGCTCCGCGAGATCGGCTCACTCGTCTACAATGACCGGATTCGACTGCAGCAGGTTGCGCTGTTACAATCCTTTGTCCTACGCAGTGATATGGATCTGCAGCTCAAGCCCTTGCTCTTACGCAGCTTCGAGCGGCTGCTGGCTGAATATATTGGTGAGATTGCTCGGCTTAAGCCGGATTTGATCCGTGAAGATGCGATTCGTTATATCGCGACCTATGAAGTGAACATTTTACAGCTCCACAATGGAATTCAGATACTTACAGCCGTAGCTGCTGCTGCCGTGCGCAAGAGCAAATATATTGAGTTATTCCCTAGTCTTATTACCCGCTACGCCCGCTTTATGCCCAAGGATCGCTTCATGAGACTTTATCACACGATTGAACGCTATCCGAGCAAGGCACGAGGGGGATTGGCAGAGTCGGTAGGTCGGGTGTATAACGAGAAATATCGGGATCAATATGCAGATGTTCAGCTGTAGGGATGATATATTGAGAAAGAAAAACGTAGTTTAGTGCAAACTCACTCCCTGTATATAGACGAATGCAATTTCATCCATCCCTGCATGCGCGTCAGCACCACAGATCGAAGGTTATGCTTCTAATGATATAAGAATTAATCCAAAAACACCCCATCCTTAGGTCTAGGATGAGGTGTTTTGAATTTTATGGCAGTCTTCCAAGTGCTATGCGAAGTACACGGACAGAAAGAAAAACTAGATGAGGAATATCTAAATGGCATCTTCCATGGATCAAGCAGGCGCGCCAACAGGCACTCGAAGATGACAAAAAGAATAAGCGGAAATGAGCATCTGTCCTGGTGAAAAAGGGCCGCGACGTGGTTCCGTCGCGACCCTTGATCTGAAGGTTCGGTACATCTGTACCCGAACCCTCTCATATGTGCCATGCCAAACCCTGTGGCATGGCATGGTGCCCGCGCAATTGCGGCTGTATCGCCGCTTGCGCCAAGGCTTTACCGTCCGCGACGAGAATCGCGACGGTCACCCTTCGCCGGTCCGCGTCCTGCGGATTCCGGACGGCGAGAGCCTTCGCTACTGCGCCCGGAGGTGCGCTTGTCGGCACTACGGCCAGCCCAGCCGCTACTAGCTGCGCGGCCGCTTTGACCCGTTGCTCCGCGACTGTTGTCGCTGCTACGCGCGGAACCACGACCTGCACTGCGCTCGTCGCCACTGCGACCCGCACCGCGTCCACCTTGACCCGCTGCACCACGACTGCTGTCGCTACTGCGCCCACCGCTACGACCACCACTGCGTCCGCCTTCACTGCGGCCACCTTCGCCACCGCGGGAACCACGCCCCCCACGTCCGCCATCTCTGCGATCGTTACGGCCTGCACCGCGACGGGCACTACCAGTTCCGGAAGAGCGTCCGCCTGAACGTTCGTCATCCCCTTGACTGTTGATGGAACGTCTAGCTGCTCCAGTTGAAGCAATTGGACCTTCGCTTGTCCACTGGATACGGGACAGCTTTTGGTCAATACCTTGTTCAATACGTGCAAGTTCCGGTCTGTCGTGCTCTGTTGCAAACGTTACAGCAAGACCTGTACCGCCTGCACGGCCCGTACGACCAATCCGGTGGATATAACTTTCCGCATCATGCGGCATATCGTAGTTAAATACATGCGTAACGCCTTCAACATCAAGTCCACGTGCAGCTACATCTGTAGCAACCAGCACTTGCAGTTTGGCATCGCGGAACGCTTTCATTACGTTTTCACGCTTGGATTGGGACAGATCTCCATGAAGTTCATCACTTGCATAACCTGCTTCACGCAGATCTTGGTTCAGCTTGGATGCACGACGCTTGGTCCGACAGAAAATAATCGCCAAGTATGGGCGATACGTATCAATCATGCCGCGAAGCGCTTCTAATTTACCACGATCCGTACATTCCAGCACTTGCTGGCGAATTTGTTTGATCGGGATAACAGATTGGGAAGATACTTTTACATCTTCCGGATCTTTCATGTAGGTCTTCGCCAGGTTGCGAATGCCCTTAGGCATCGTTGCTGAGAACAGCATTGTCTGACGTTTATGTGGTAGCTCGCTAAGAATCGTCTCCACATCGTCCAGGAAGCCCATGTGCAACATTTGGTCGGCTTCATCCAGCACCAGTTTTTTCACATTATCCAGCTTCAACGTGCCACGGCGCAGGTGATCCAGCAGACGACCCGGTGTACCAATAACGATCTGGGTACCGTTCTGCAATTTACGCAGTTGTTTGTCCACATCCTGCCCACCGTATACGGCAAGCACGTGCAGTTTATCGTCATTTGCCGTGAGCTTCTTCGCTTCTTCCGTAATTTGCAGCGCAAGCTCACGCGTAGGCGCGATAATCAGCGCTTGCGGAGAACGGTCGGATACGTTAATTTTCTGAATAATCGGCAGCAAAAATGCCAGCGTTTTCCCTGTTCCTGTCTGTGCCTCAGCGATAATATCGCGTCCACCCAGCAGTACCGGAATCGAACGCTCCTGTACCGGAGTCGGCACGGCGATGCCCTGATGTTTCAGGATCTCGCACCATTCCGGGCGAATGCCCAGTTGTTCAAAGTTTGCCAATCGTTACACCTCTGTATATTCATTTAGATAAGTCCATTTCATAATGACTCAGTATCAGTATCTGCCATCAAGACTAGTTTTCCTTAGTTCAATCATGATTATGAAATGAATTTTTTAAAAAGCAATCCACTCGTTGCTCTTCTTCTCCATACCCTGTAGTTTACACGTTAGTCAAGCAAAACAAAAGGGGATACAGCGTTACACCCCCAACTTGTAGCACAAAATTTCCAAGATCCGCGTGACTTGTATCGACCAAGTGAGTTTGAGGATGATTTTGACAGTAACCATAGGAGCCCCTCTGAAAATGATGATGAGTGGAGTAAGCTAAAGCGCTAGCTCGAAGTATGACCCTGGCTCTGTAGAATGGGGTTGAGGATTGAACTGCACATGATCAGGCGGAGGTTATAGCGGGCTACAGTGTCTGATGGCACTCCTTGAGAAAGATGTATTGGATCGTTATGTTCATAATCCTTGGATAGTTTAGAGATTTCGTTGAGATTGAGATAGCTGCTATGATTCTATAAATTGTTGTACAGGATATTCTGAAACAGATCAAAAGGAAGCTATTTCGCAAAAGTTTCAGGAATTGAAAGGTACCTTACATAGCTCTGTACATTGAGATCAAGATTCAAGATTTCTCGCGGTTCGAAAATAGCTCTCAAGCTGAACCTCCCACGTACCACTGATTCTAACGAATCCAGAGCACCCTATTACGCCAATTAAAGCCGTTTGGATTTTCTAACGAACTCCAGTCACTTAATTACTCGGAAATACCCGCGAAACGGCATCAGTATGGGTGGAATCAGCAAAATAAGATGTCTGAGATTCGTTAGAATAACGAAAACATGAAATAACTCCATATAAGACGCGCCAGGTTCGTTAGAGTTTACACATAGGGAAGGACACAAGCATCAACACAGTAACATCAGCTACAGCAATAACAACATATACTAGAACCAGAACACCAACTTCAAATACTAGAACTAGGAACAACAACAACAACAACAACAAGCACTACCTATACTTCTACTAGAACTACTACTACAACTGCTACTACAACTTCTACTAGAACTACCACTACCACCATTAGAACTACTACTACTTCTTCTTCGTTCTTTTTCTGTTCTCTTCTTCACTGTACACACCACACACTCTAATAAAAAAAACAACGACGCCCTCTCCCCGACTTACATTGGGAAAAAGTGCGCCGCTGATAAAAAGTATCTTTTTTATGTTATCTACTACATAGGGCTGTCGCATGTCTGCTCAACACTACTTTAGGACAGTAGCCTTCATAACTTTATTACTTGTTTAGATCCTTAATTCCAGATTTACTAAACTGTTCATTTTTCACCTTGTCCGCGTAACTATAATCAGACATTGCACCTTTGGACAACAACCTTCGTTGCAACCAAGTTACGAACCGTGCCCTCCAGCTGTAGCAAACCCACTCCGTTCAAGAATGCGAGTGCTCTCCTCGTTTAACCCGCGCAGGTGCACGGTTTTGCCAAGCTTCGCGTATTTGAACTTCACTTTGCCGATAGCCACAACCGCAGTGTTATCCCAGATATGTGAACCTCCGAAATCAATCGTGATTTCCTTCGGATCGGCCTCTGCATCGAACTCATCTACAAAGCGGGACGAAGAGCCAAAGAAGAATGGTCCGTGAACCCGATAAACTTTCTGCCCTTGCTCTTGGCTCGCCTGTACGCGAATCTTGGTCTGTTTCCAGCCAAAATGCAGCACACTGAGCACAACGCCGACCATAACCCCGATCGACAGATCGTGAGTATAGACCACAATTGCCACCGTCACGATCATGACAAAGGCTTCCGCGCGCGGCACGCGAGTTATATTTTTGATAGAACTCCAGTCGAATGTTCCGATACACACCATAAACATCACACCAACGAGTGCCCCCATCGGTACCTGTTTCACCACACCGCTAAACAGCAACAACAGGATCGCGAGAAACGCACCCGCAGTAAACGTAGATAATCTTCCACGTCCGCCAGACTTCACATTAATGACCGACTGCCCAATCATCGCACAACCGCCCATGCCGCCAAACAAACCGTTCACGAAATTCGCAATACCCTGACCACGTACTTCACGGTTCTTGCTGCTCTTGGTCTCGGTCATCTCATCCACGATGGTTGCCGTCAGCAGAGATTCCAGCAATCCAACCAGTGCCATGGTGAATGAATAAGGCAACAGAATCATCAGCGTGTCCCAAGTCCACGCAATATTTGGCAAATGGAACATCGGCAGAGTGCTCGTTATATTTCCCATATTGCCTACCGTTCTTACGTCCAGATGGAACACCACGGTAATAATCGTCATCACGACGATTGCAATCAGTGGAGCTGGAACGCCTTTGAAAAACCGTGGCAAAATATAAACGATCGCCAGCGTACCCGCTACCATCGCATACATGATCCAGTTCGCTCCCGTGAAATGGGTTAACTGCGCCATAAAGATGAGTATAGCCAGTGCGTTAACAAATCCGGTCAGTACCGAATGAGGCACAAACGTAATAAACCGTCCAACCTTAAATATGCCCAGTAGAAACTGGATAATGCCCGTCAAAATCGTTGCCGCAAAAAGATATTCCACGCCATAATCCTTGACGAGTCCAACCATTAGTACCGCCATGGCACCTGTTGCCGCCGAGATCATGCCTGGTCTTCCACCAGCAATCGAGATCACAATCGCAATCGTAATCGAAGCGTATAATCCGACCATCGGATCAACACCTGCAATGATGGAGAACGCAATGGCTTCCGGAATTAACGCCAGCGCTACCGTAATGCCTGCCAGCACGTCTCCGCGAATGTTGCCAAACCATTGTTGTTTTAAAGTATTCATATGTTCTTGCCGTTCCTCCTACGTGTATTCCTTATAATGGACAATCCCACTGAAGAGTAACGGAAGCCGTTCACACTAACCATCTACCCAGGACAGCACAAAACAACGGATTCCTCTCCGCGTCATTCACCTATGCTCATCCCTGAGTTGCATCATTATTTACCATCCATATAGCCTTGACGGATTAATATGCACTCATGTCTTTTCCGTTCCAGTGTGTACCGCTGGTGTTCCATTACTGCCTCAGTTGTCTTACTCGTGCGACATCAGGAGCTGATCCTGATGCCCATAGGTTTTCCCCTCTCAGAAAAACCGGGTCCGTTAATGTACTGACATATTATTATAGTCACAGGACCGGATATGTACTAATACAGTTAAGGCGAAAAAACAGAACCTTTTCTTCTATTATCTTAATCTTTCTATAATTTACTCACCAATTCTCTATTCACAAAAAATAACCCGCAAAGATCCTTTGAAGAAAGTCTCTTTACGGGTATTCTTGTGATGTAATGCTGTTGCTAGAACCTTCCCGATTTGAATATCGAATAGAGCAGGAAAGCCACCATCAGAATCGCCACCAGGAAACCAATCTCAATGACCGGAATATCCCACAGCATCGTGGACTGATGACTGATCGACGAACCGATAATCAAGCCCACCATAATGATACAGAAGGCAAGTAACACAATACTGAAAGACAGCCGATTGCTGATCTGGTCCATTCTGCGCATGAGTGCATCGAGTTCAGGGACACTAATCTCCAGCCTCAGCTTGCCTTTGCTAATAATGGATGATAATTGCCTTAACTGCCCTGGCAGACCAATGACACTCTCGGCCATATCGGCCGCACTGCGGAACAAGCGATTCTTGATTCTTCCAGCGCTAAAACGTTCCTTGATCAGCTTCCGCCCAAAAGGCTCGGCCATATCTACAATGCTCAGGGAAGGATCGAGATGTTCAATTACACCTTCCATCGTTAGCAACGATTTACCGAGCAGCAGAATATCGGCAGGCATCACAACTCGGTGCCTCTGGGCTACGCCGAATAAATCATTCAACGCCTGACCCACACTAATCTTGGAAAAGGGAATATCGTAATATTTGCTACGCAACTTGTCCAAATCCACATGAAGACCACGCAGGTCCATGTCATCTGGCATCATGCCGAGCTTCTCAATCGCCCGGATCATACTGTCCGTATCTTTGCGCATTAACCCAATAATAAGTGAAGCGAGCTGTTGTTTCATCTCATCACTCAGACTGCCCACCATACCGAAGTCTATAAAAGCAAGACGTCCATCCTTCAATACCATTAGATTGCCCGGATGTGGGTCAGCGTGAAAGAATCCCTGGATAAAGATCTGATTCAATAATGAATCCACCAGCCGCTCGGCAATGTTATTCAGATCATGGCCGCGTCTGACCAGTTCTTCACGATCATTGAGCTTGATACCTTCGATATACTCCATAGTAAGCACACGGGACGAAGTCTGATCCCAGTAGATTGTCGGGATTTTCACCTTGTTGTCCTGTTGGTATTGCTGTGCAATCTTTTCCGTATTTCGGCCTTCGACCGTATAATCCAGCTCGGCCATCAACGCCTGAGCATATTCTTCGACCATTTGCGGAATCTGATATTGCTTCACCCAGTCCCAGCGCTTCTCGGCCATGGCTGTCAGTTCACGCAAGATATCCAGGTCACGCTGCACAATACGCGATATGCCCGGCCGCTGAATCTTGATGGCTACCGACTCACCGCTTCGAAGTTTGCCCAGATGCACCTGTCCAATGCTGGCCGCAGCTACAGGGGTATCCTCGAACCGGGAAAAGATCTCCTCCAGCGGTGTATCCAATTCCTGTTCCAAAATACCCCGTGCCGTCTCGGAAGAGAACGGTGGGACCTGATCCTGCAACTTCACCAGCTCGCGAATGACAGACTCAGGCAACAGATCTGCCCTTGTGCTTGCGAGTTGCCCCAGCTTGACGAAAGCTGGCCCCAGCTCCTGCAGCACAAGCCTGATGCGTTCACTCAGCGTTTTGGTGGTGTGTGCTTCACGCGACATCCACCGTCTGGGCAGAGCGAGCAGCTGGAACAAGCCCAGCTCCTCGACCATATAACCGAAGCCATGACGCACTAGCGCCATGGCAATTTCACGGTATCTGCCGACATGTTTGATTCGCACTGCCATCTACTCGATCTCGTTTCCTTTGAGAGGAGGAGGAACTTCAAGTGGAGCTGGGGATTCATCAGGTTGAAGCTGTGGTGAGTGGCCCAGTTCGGCAAGTTTTTTCTCCAGAACGGCAACGCGCTGTTCCAGACTGGTTACATCACTTTCGGATGCCACACCAGCTTCCTGAAGCACACGCTTGACCTGTTCTTGAATCACTCTCTTGAACTGGCCTTGCTCTTCATCGCCCCGTTCCAGCAGACGTTCAACCAAAGCTTTGGATTCACCGGGCGCAAGTTCCCCGCGCTTGACCAAATCATCCACGGTTTTCTCAATTTTTTCTTTGCTTACGACAGTAAGACCAAGCCCTAACGAGATCGCCTTTTTGAACAAATCGCTCATTTTTGTCATCCTCCTCTTCGTTGATCTCTATATTATACCCCTTACACTCCGCATGCAAAAATGTCAGTCCGATCAAACGTAACGTGCAGCCCATTTGCCTGCTTGCAGCAGTAACTTCCGGTACGTTTCGTGTGCAAAAGACGGCACATGGTGACCTGGCATCAGATAAACAATACGCCCAACACCATATCGATGAGCCCAAACCGCAGGCTTTGGTCCTTCTTCGGATTGATATTCCAGCAATATTTTCGTTTCGGCAAAAGAACCAAATTCGAACTGATACGGTTCTTCTTCCATTGTGAAATTCGAAATGCCCTCCGTCACGGGATGGCTTTCCGCCGTTACAGTGAATTCAAGCGGTGCATACGCCGGATGATGCAGGAACTTGGCACCGATCATCTGTTTGAGCTCATAACGATTTTGGAGCGAAATGCCGTTATGTATAATGACCAGTCCACCCCCATTACTTACATAGGACAACAAACCTGCTGTCTGCTGTGGAGAGACTTTACCCTTCCAATCGTCCATGTATGAGATACATACATCAAACCCGGTTATATTTTCTTGCAGTAGCATATTCCGATTCTCACTGCACTGCACTGTCATAGTATCATGGAAAATTCGGCTAATCTCCGCATCCACCCCCTGAAGCGGGTGCCAATCCGGATGTGTATAATCGCCAAGTAGTAATGCTTTTTTACGATGATCCATTCAATTAATCTCCTTTCTTGTTCACCTCACTGTATAAAACCAACTACCAGGGGAGCTTCTCTCCCTTGTAGTCCACATATGCGGGCTGATCTCCTTTAAACTGTTCATGGCGGTCGATAAGTACTGCGATATGCTGTGCAGATTGCTCGGGCGTGAGATCCGCAGCAACATCCAATTCGCCCCTCATATAACTCTGTACCCAACCGGGATGCACAAGCATCACTTGTCCGCCTTCATCCTTCAGACCATTGTGCACAAGACGGGCCTGCATGTTCAAAGCAGCTTTGGACATACAATAGGCATACCACCCATCCCGACTGCATTGTTCTATACTTCCAGCCTCGGAAGAGATATCAACAATCAGCTTGACCTGTCCTTGAAGAAGGAGGGGTAACAGGGAATGAGTCACACGCAGTGTACCTAAGGTGTTCACATTAAATACTTCAGCCATCTCCGCCATATTCAACGGCCCGCGGATATGATCCGTAATACTTCCTAGTATAGCCGCATTATTGATCAGCATATCCAAATGATTCGTATCCAGCTTCAATGTCTCCGTGAACAGAGCTACCGACAGGTCGTCCGCGATATCCAGTTCGATGGCGCGCAGATGGTCAGGATATCCTTCTGCAAGCATACGAATTCCCTCGGAATCTTCCACGTCCAGACCGGCCGCATACACGAGATACCCTCTCTTCAGCATCTGTGCCGTCAAAGCCAAGCCCAATCCACGAGCAGCTCCCGTTACACATACGGTTCTCATCATGATGTCCCTCCCTCGCATAATGATTCTGTCTTTTATTCATTCCACATATTCATCTTAAAACCTTTAATTCAGAATAGGATTGCCAACTTCACGACCAAAGACTCAGGAGGTAAAAGCGAGATTAGAGCCATTTTGCTTATTGAATTCAGCTATCTATTTGAGCTATAAATAGCTGTTATTATCTCTGCATATCTCGCTCCTGCCGATAGGTTAAACAATGTTCCACCCATCTTCGAGCAGCTGCCGGATAAGAGCCCAGATGAACGTGCGTATACCCCGCCACGATGTTGCCTGCGGCATATCCCTCTTGCTTCAAGCCACGCATCCCCTTGGTCTCATACGCATAAGGAATCGTTTCTTCATCACGATAGGTCATTGTCGAATAATGAAATTCATGACCCCGAAGTACTTCACCCTTTTTCAGCAAAAAGGAATCCCGAATGCTACTTGCTTCGCGGTAGCCAAGCGCAGCGCGCTTCTTCTGCATCTGCACCTGTGCGGGGATAATGCCCGCCATGTCGAAAGTAACTCCCTTTCGGTCGGTCAACGTTTCTCCAAGTACCATGTAACCACCACACTCGGCAAATAAAGGCATGTTGGATTGTGCTGCCAGTCGAAGTCCTTCCAAGAAATCTTGGTTACCGGCAATCTCTGCTGCAAATTCCTCTGGAAACCCGCCGCCCAAATAGACGCTATCCACATCTGTTGGAATACTTTCGCCAGCGAGCGGACTGAAGTAATGTAATCGTGCCCCGGCTGCTTCGAGCAATTCCAGATTATCGGGATAATAGAAATTAAATGCCGCATCGCGCGCAACGGCAATGACAGGCTGTACCGCATATGATACATGTCGATTATTAACGTGGATCACTGAATTGGAATGTAGATCGTAATTCGAGCCAGATTCAGCATTAGCCGAATCAGCGTGGGCAGTAGTCGCAGGACTCAATTCTTCTGTATTCAAAGGCGGGGCGCTTGTCGCCAGATCCAGCAGAAGATCCAGATCGGTGCCTTCCATCAGCACATCGGCAGCCCGCTGAAATAATGGCTCCAGTTCACCGCGCTCAATGGCAGGTACCAGCCCCAGATGTCTCTCCGGGATGGACATGTCTTCGTCCCGCTTCAGCCAGCCAACCACAGGAATGCCGCACATCTGCTCAATGGCTTTTTGCACAATGGTATAATGCCCCGCACTTCCACACCGGTTGACGATCACTCCGGCAATATTTAATTCAGGCTCCAGCTGTTGAAAACCCAAGACAATCGCGGCCGCACTGCGAGCCATGCTGCGTACGTCCACAACCAGAATCACAGGGGTCTGCGTGACCAGAGCAATCTCTGCAGTTGAGCCTGTATTGTTAAGCGGATCTTTGCCATCGTAGAGGCCCATAACGCCCTCGATAATGGAAATATCATGTCCCGCCGATGCCTTCTCGAACGTATCTCTCACATACTCAGGCGATGTCATCCATGCATCCAGATTACGTGACGATCTGCCCGTGACGGCGGTATGGTATGTCGGATCAATAAAGTCCGGGCCACATTTGAACCCTTGTACACTCAAGCCACGCTGGGCAAGTGCTCTCATCAGCCCCAAGGTTACTGTCGTTTTCCCTGCACCACTTCCGGTGCCTGCAATGATCAGTCGGGGTCTGGCGTTACGATCTGCAATGGTCATCGTCATTTCCACCTTTTCTTCGAGATAAGAAAAGCTTCTGATCGAAGCACTATCAAGGATGTACATTCGTATTTTAGTTGTAACGTATAAATTCATAATCTAAACAAAACCGCATCATATAGCGATGCGGTTAAGATTAATGCACACTTTTTATTCATGAAGCGACGCCAAAAGCTTTTTATCGAACTGATCTAAAAGCAGGCCACTAATCTCTAATCTTGGCCGCACGCCCTGCTGCAAAGTAACGTCCAAGCTCAACGATGAGTGCTCCCATCTTCTCTTCCTCCGGAATGACCAGTGCCTCAATGCCTTCTTCACGCATGGAGTTTGCGGTAACTTTACCTACAGACGCAGGAATTACACCTTGTCTGAAGGCTGCAAGCATCGGCTCAAGCTTGTCCTGGGAGGCCGCATATTGCGTCAGAAACCTAACCTGCGGTCCACTTGTGAACGCAACAGCATCTACTCCGAAATTTAGAATTTCATTCAATAGCTGTTCCAGCTCTGTCTCTTCCGGCGGTACATGGCGGTAAGGAAGCACTTGTGTGACGATTGCGCCTTGTTCTTCCAACCATGCGACAAGTTTGGGAGCTGTCTCCCCATGAAGCTGCAACATAACCTTTTTTCCTGCGAGATCATGTGGGGAAAATTCACGAATAAGCCCGTCCGTACTGCCATCATCGTCCCGTACTAGCGGCGTTAACTTGCGCTTTTTCAGTGCATTCACTGTCTTGTAACCTCTCGCCGCAATCGAGGATTCCGACAGTGCATCCAGCAACTGTCCCGCCACTTCCATATCCTCGGCCATTTCAAATATCGCGTCCAATCCCATACCCGTTGTTAACACCGCCCAGTCTGGCGGGTCTGAGATCCAGGATACCAGCCCATCTCTGATACTCCGATCATCCAGAAATACCGTCCCCTGTGCCGGTCGCACAAGCGGGATTCCACCCATTTTTTCAACCAGCATGGACATTTCTTTTGATTTTCGTGGTCCTGTCAATGCTACACGCACACCTGCCAAATGTTGAGCCATTCATGTTCCCCCCGTTAGTTCAGCCGAATGTTCATCAGTCTGACTACAGTATACAGGGTACTTCTGTGAAGGGAAACTGTGCTTTCCCTCTTTTTGCCCGTTCATCTATAAGGATTTTTGATGGAATGCATCAGGAAGGCTGGAGTTCTCCGCCATGAGAATCTTTCCGTCTTTTCTCTCCGTCCTTTTCCGAATCAGCCGATTTTTGTTCCGGCTCATGCTTCTCTTTCTTTGGCTGGTCTCCCGCTCTCTGTTGGGTAGATTCTTTTTTATCCTTTTTGCGAGGACGAAGGAAAAGAAACAGCACGATAGGGAACAGTACTTCAAAAACAATGGCAATCCATGTCCATTCTCGAGTAAAACGATTGAGCTGAATGGCATTTCGGAAGAACCAGAATGCACAGACAAATCCGACGAGGGCAATCGGGCCTGTCAATACCTTCCCCGATACGTTCGGAATGATTCGCTTCAATCCCCAGCAGACAAAGTACAGGTCAAATGCAATCTTCGTGATCATAGTAGGCAAGGTTGCCGCTGCCAGCGCAAGGTCAAACCGATCCAAGAAATCACTGATTTGCAATTGTCTTGCCAGTTCATAGGAGGGATACACCAACCTTGAAGCGATAGGAACTCCAATGGAGGTAATGGTCTCCACAAGGATTAGCATCATCAGGAGTGCAGAGAGGATAATACCTGACACAACCGATTTATATCGAAAATCACTGCCTTTGATAACAAAAGGTAATGCAATCATCTCTCCGTAAAACGAAAATATGTACCAACTCCCCTTGCCCACTCCCGTAACATCAACGTGAAAGTACGGCATCAAATTATCCATATTGATCTGTTGAATGAGCATGAAAGGCACAATCACGGAGTTTAAGAGAAACAATGTCACATACAACTCCGACATACCGATCAAGGAGCCGAGCCCACCTCTGACGATAAAAACTCCCATAACGATCAGTGATAACACAATGATGGAGATGGGCGTGGTCTCTAACAAAGTTATGCTGATATAATCCCCCGTTAACCGGATATCCCTCGCAAACACAAAGAAAAAAAACAAAATGTACATCAATCCTGCGAGCCTTCCCAAAAAGGGGAATCGCCCAGCAAGGGCTTGAAATAGATCCTGATCCGGAAATCTCCGCTGGACCCGACTTAACATCCACATGGATGCAAGCATCACTACGACTACAGGTATATACGAGAGATAAGCGTGTTGTTCCGCATAGTAGATAGCTTGCGCGTGAGGCTGAATTAACGTTCCTGAAATACTGAGCAGCAGCACGAGCAGGATCATCTGACGGTGTGTCACTCTCTGATTCATGATATACCTCCTTTCCCTCTCGCGATCTCGCAAACTTAATGCATCCTGTCGACAACCTAGGGCAGTGGCAGTAAGCGCTGGATAACGTGGCTTATCCATACCGACACAAATAAGGTTTTGCTTAGATTAGTCACATAGAACCAAATGCCTGTACCCACTGCTATCAAACTATAGGATAGCCAGCGATTAATGGCAGCTGCCTGTTTCAAATGTCTGTAATCCATCAAAATGACCGCGATTACCATGGCCAGGTAGGTAAATAAGAGTGGTTTAATCATGTACAACTTCCTCCTCTACAACGCCGATTGGTTTGTTGCTCACCCCAACGTTTTCAATAAGGACATGGGGGGTAACCGTCACCTCAACTTCAGGGTATATGTCATCCCAACGATCCTTCATCGTGTCCCACTTGGCCGGCAGATGTTGATGAATGGATCGACCGATTCCAAGGATGTCCGCATGGTATTTTCCCTGAACCAACCGGACACCTTCCTCGATATCCAATTTTATTTTCTCGCGAATCGCTTCATGTAACTTTAGAATCTCATTCTCACGCCGGTCGCCATAATTGGATTCGTTATCTACGAGAACTCCCTTGGCATATAATTCAATATTCACGGTGACCTTGTCAGCCTTGATACTGGGATGTAGTGAAGCGTTGTTCTCGTTCAACTTGATGAACATATCTCCATCTCCGCCAGGAGCTTTAACCATAATCTCCGGCGCATTGGCCTCGCCCATTGCAAGAATGAGCGCATCGGCTGGAGCTTTGTCGATCATGCCAACCAGCTTATCTTTCTTGAAGATGGCCAATCCATCCAGCTTGATGTTTGTTTTGGCGTCCTTCCACCCTTTTGGAACATTGGTCACTTTCGAAGCGACCGGCAGGAATGGATCCACACCTTCACTAAGAATGGCATCTATAAACGTTTTAAGTGAACGTGGATTACGCATATTGAGGAAGCACAGTTCCCGCACCATCTCGGATGGAAACTTCTCTATAGGTGCATCCGTATCCATGACCTCATATGCTGCACCTTTTGTGACCACTGGTAATGCAGAAAATCGGTTCAGCGGATACCGCGTAAACAGATCAAGCATGGAGGCCACGCCATCCCGGGCAAGCTCCTCACCAATAAGCATCGTACGGCGATGCGCATAATAGATTCTTCGTGAGAGTTCCTTTTGACCTTCAATAGATGTACCATGCAATGATTTGGCTGTATTGGATAACATAAACCAGGATTTATCCCCACTTGTGCCGCCTCCGCCTCCTTCACTACCGGAAGAACCGGATTGTCCCGGCAGAGCAATCTGAAGACTGGATCTGTAATTGTCCCCCTCCTTATCGACAGCAATACCAATCACAAATGCAACATCGTTAATCTCCTGGCGATCCCAGCAACCTGAAATAAAAGTGGTACATAACAACAGCGCTATCACTGCCCGGTACTTATATATGAACTCCATGGGTTCACCACCCTTCCTCAGCTTCAGGGGAACCGTTGATCTTTTCGGTCATCCGTTTCTGATCCCGATGTACCGTAGAAGGACGATTGATCATTTTCCACCATGGCACACGAATGAGAATGTCTTTGGTATCTGTTTTACTGTACGGGCTAAGACCAGAGAGATATGGGACACCGAACGAAGTCATCTGTGTCAGATGTACCGAGATCAGGACCAAGCCGAGGACGATGCCATATAGTCCAAGCATACCTGCCAGTAACATGATCGGAAATCGGAGTAAACGCACCGTAATCGCGAAGTTAAATCGCGGGATCGTGAAGGAAGCTATACCTGTCATGGATACGATAATAACCATCGGTGCGGATACAATCCCCGCTTGAACTGCGGCCTGTCCGATCACAAGTGCACCGAGGATACTGACAGCCTGACCCACTGTCTTGGGTAACCTGACCCCCGCTTCCCGGAGAGCTTCGAACGACAGCTCCATAATGAGCGCCTCAACCAAAGCCGGAAAAGGAATGGCTTCCCGGGCACCTGCGATACTTAGAATCAGCGTAGTTGGCAGCATGTCCTGATGAAATGTTGTAATAGAAATATACAAGGCTGGCAGGAACAGAGCGATGGCTACGAATAGGAAGCGAATCCACCGCACCAGATTACTGATGAAGAATCGCTCGTAATAATCCTCGCTGGCTTGCAGCATCTGCCACATCGTGACTGGAGCAATCAGCGAGAATGGGGTGCCATCTACCATAATGGCAAAGCGTCCTTCCAACAGATTGCCTGCAACGGTATCCGGCCGCTCCGAGTAGTGCATCTGAGGAAAAGGGGAATACGGATGATCTTCAATCAATTCCTCGATATAACCCGTCTCCAGGATGCCATCAATATTGATTTTTTCCAGACGTTTCTTAACATCTTGAATCGTTTTTGGATCGGCAATACCTTCCAGGTAGGTCAGCACAATATCTGTCTTGGTGTCTGTTCCAAGGGTCATACTCACCATCTTGAGAGCAGGTGTTTTCAGCTTGAACCGCAATAAGGCCGTATTCACACGGAGCGTTTCGGTAAATCCCTCCCGCGGTCCCCGAATCACGGATTCTGTCTGCGGTTCCTCCACACCACGTCTGACTCCACCTTTGACATTGAACATCCAGGCTTTGTTACTTCCGTCGACCACCAGAAGGGCAGAGGATGCCAGCACCCCTTCTGTCGCAGCAGCCCAGGTATCCACTCGCTTCACCTGTGTTAGCTCAACGGTTGTATCATCCAGTGGAACATCAGGTTCATCTGTTCGCTGCTGCACCAGCCCTCGAATAATCGGACGCAGCATGTGTTCCTGGATATCAGCCGAATTAACAATGCCTTCGATATAGACCAGAAGTCCTTTCACTTCAGGCGTAATCATGACGTTGCGAAAAACCACATCAGAACAATCGGAGAATATCTCCTTTACCGCCTTAATCTGAGTTTCATGTACTGCACTAATTGGCTGCCGAAGAAAAGGCGGGGACGGCAGTCCCAAAGGAATATGTTTTTTTTCTTCTGAAGCTCGTCCCGGTTGTCCGGACTTGTCTTTCCCAGATGTTTTGTCTGCCATATGCCGCCCCTCCGTTCTTGTTTTTATACAAGGTAGCTTGTGCCAGACAGCAGGGAATTATGTGGTCTTTTTTGCAAAATTACGATTAAATTCTCTGAGTTTTCAGACAGCAAAAAGGCCTCTGTATTTAACAGAGACCTCTGGGATGTTCCAAGTTCTATAGGTACTTATAAGTTAATCCGCAAAATAATCTTCAGGCACATAACGAATCTCCGACTTCGCATAGATGCTTAGCGTGTGACTCTCCCTGTCGTATACTACCCGTTCACCATCTACGTAATACCAGTGTTTCAAAAGGGGCTGATCCTTGCGTTGGACAAAACGGAATACATTCAGTTCCTGTCTAAGCTCCATAATCTGTTCCACAATCTGCTCGTCCAGACCCGTAACGGTAAATATGAAACTTGTACCCTCCTGTTGGAACCGATAGGACAGCGAATCTGTTTTGCTATTAGCTAACCCTCGCCCGGTCACCGCATGTTTGACCATAAACCATTCCTGTTGCGCCATACGTGTATATCCTCCTTCATCTTGGAGTTCATTTCATCAGCCATCTACGGCAAATCAATAATCATATAGAACGTATCTTCGTTTCCTTGCAGTTCGATTGAATCCCGCTGTTCCACACGAGCCGTGTCGCCTTCGTTCAACAGGTACTCTGCGTCCAATCCCAGCTTGCCTTCGATGGAGAAAATGTACATTCGGCGGCCTGCATCCTGATTAAAGGTTAACGTTTCGTCTTTGGCTAATCGGCCAAGGTAGATCGTCATATCCTGATGAATGGTCGCAACTCTTGGTCCCCCATCTGGGGATACAATCGGCACGAGTGCTCCTGCCAATGCCGCTGGGTCAAATGATGTCGTTTCATAGGAGGGCTCCAACCCTTTTGTCTGTGGCATGAACCAGAGCTGAAGCAAACGTACTTCTTCGGTATCGGATGCATTATGTTCGGTATGAATCATGCCACTGCCTGCTGACATCCGCTGGATACCGCCAAAGCCTGTAACGGCTACATTCCCAAGGTTATCTTCATGTCGCAACTTGCCGTTCAGTACGATGGATACAATCTCCATATCACTATGCGGGTGAGCCCCAAAACCGCGACCAGGCGCGATCACATCGTCGTTCGCTACCCGCATGGGTCCAAACGCCGTATTCTCCGGGTCTTGGTATTCTCCGAAAGAAAAGCTGTGACTACCACGGAGCCAGCCTCGATCAAAGCTGGAGCGGGCATCAGATGGAATGACGTTAATCATAAAATGCATCCTCCTTATTTTTTCTTAGTAGCATACTTATTCTCATTGTAACAAACCACAGGCATGTCGTCCAAACGAAAAAAGTTCTCTACTGATCAGCCCGGTTCGCAAATCAATTCCCGAACCGGCCTGGCCAATAAAGAACCTCGTTACAGGACTCATCCTGCACTTCATTATTTTTTAGCGATCGTTAGTCAATTCAAGCACTCACATTTTGGCGAGCATTCCCCTGTCTGGAGAACAGATAATCCACGGCCAGGAGGCGGCTTCCTGTGAAGAGCAGTGTCAGGGAACCCGCAAGCAGCAGGTAATCTAACTCGGTACCACTCAGGAACGGCTCACCCACTTTGGCTGTAAACAGAACGCCAACCATCACGATGGCAAACAGGGCAGCAAACACACGTGTTCCCAGACCCAGAATCATCGCTGCACCACCTACCAACTCAATGATGGCTACAACGGATGCAAGAAATCCGGGAATACCAATACTTTCGAAAAAACCTACCGTACCGCTGATTCCACCTTCGAATTTACTCCAGCCGTGCAATACAAAGATCAAACCGATCATAATCCTTGAGAAAAGTAATCCAATCTCTACACTTTTATTATTCATGTTCATCTTCCTTCCTCATTATATTCGACTTCACATTTAGCCCAATTAATCTATCCGATGGACCAAACAAACAAGATAGACAGCAATAGAAAAACAGTAGCCGACATCAGAACAGCATAACGTGGCAACCTCAGCGTCACGTCCTGTTCCGGGTCCAGCAGACGTGAAATGCGGACATTCACCGACGTATCCGCAAATGAGGATTGAACGGTCAGTTCTTTGGCCCCCCAAGGTTCAGGACAAGCACGGAGCAACTTGAGCAAAGCACTGCCAATGCCTGCCACATTGCCTGTACGCTCAATGGCCTCATTGTCTGCCAGAATTTCTCTAACAATATTGTAATGTTTCGAAGTATGCTTCAATACAGGAATATACGGCATCATGATTGCAAATACCGATAACAGTGTTGTCTTCAGTGGGTCACGGTGCCACAGATGATGGACTTCGTGGTACACAACTGCAGTCTCCTCTTCTGCATCCAGCATCGTCAGAAGCCCCGTGGAGAGTACGATGCAAGGTCTCCATAAACCAATTGTAAATGCAACCGGAGAATGCTTGTCCACCACAATGAATCCCGGCTGTCCGAGATGGTGATACTTGGACTCCAGTTCGCGAGACAATGCACGCACCTCCATGGAGCGAAGTTTACGTACGGCTGCTCTGGTTTTCATCATACGCACCATTAACAACCAACCTGTTCCCGCAAATGTCAGCAATACCAGTGCCAGCAGGAAATGTCCCACGGATAACCATCCCAGTCGACTCATCCAATGATTGCAGAGCCAGAGCAGGTTAAACGGGATATCCCAGCCAAAAATTTTGTACATCGCGTACATGAACATCTGCATGAACACGAGTAACGGAATGCCAAACCCGACGGTAAACAAAAGTTTCGAGCGGGTCTTCCACATCTTAATCGCTATCCTTTTTCCATTGTTTGATCTTCTGTTCCAAGCGTTCAATCAGACCCGCATCTGCTTCATCCAGCGCATCCAGCATATGATTCAATGCCAAAGCTCCGAATTCATCTACCAACTCATGTGACAGTTCCTTGGATTGGTCGTTCATAAACTCCTCCTTGCTCTGTACCGGTTGGTACAAAGATGTTCTGCCCTTTTGTGACTTTCCGAGAAGTCCCTTGTCTACGAGCCGGTTCATCACGGTCATGACTGTATTAAAATTGACGTCTTTGTCTTGTTCAAGTGCGGTCTGCACTTCACGGATGCTGCTGCCAGGACGAGCCCATAAAATGTCCATGATCTTGGCCTCCAGCGGACCGAAAAATCGGTTGAGCCCACGCTCACCCACTTTGAAATTGTGTATTCTCATTTTCTGACACCCCTCACACTACCCATTGTAGTGCCATCAAATGAGAAGTCAACCTCTATGTCAGCTATTTTATGTAAATGATTTGTAAATTTGTTTTCCATTTCAGTAAAAAAGGCCAAAGACCGGGAGTTCCGCACGTTCGCGGTTCTGCCCGGTCTTCAACGAATATTAGTCCGTATGATGTTGTAGAACATGGTCAAACTGTACTTTATTTTCCATCCTGTGACGGCATATGTGCAGAAATATCCACGCCGAGTCCATGAGCCAAACGTCCGCCAAGCTGTCCATCCGCTCGGAAGAAGTGGCACAGGGCACGCATTTGAATATCAACAGATACGCCCTTAAGGTCATTGATCAGATTATCAAGCAAATGCTGCTGCTCTACAGGAGTAAATGAACGGAAAAGCTCCCCTGACTGCGTATAATCATCCGTCTTCTCGATTTTCTCTCTTGTAACATGCCCTTGCAACGGAACCTGACTGTCCCGGTATGCCGGATCTTCTTGCGGGCTGTTTCCTGAACTGTTGGGTTCATAGTTCACCGGAGATGGGTCCTGATTCACATTCATGAGTCCATCACGCTGATGATTACGAACGGGTGCGTACGGGCAATTCACCGGAATTTGCAAATAGTTCGGTCCAAGCCGGTGACGCTGTGTATCTGGATAGGAGAATAGGCGTCCTTGCAACAATTTGTCTTCGGAAGGCTCAATTCCGGGTACAAGCGCACTAGGAGAAAAGGCCGCCTGCTCCACTTCAGCAAAGAAGTTTTGTGGATTCCGATTCAGGGTCATGGTCCCTACCGTATGGAACGGCAATACATCTTCAGGCCAAGTTTTGGTTGGGTCGAGTGGATCAAAAGCAAAATCATCCATTTGCTCCGGCTTCAAGAGCTGTACCTGAAGCTTCCACTGCGGGTATTGCCCGTTCTTGATATGTTCATGCAGGTCCCGGGTAGCATGATTAAAGTCCTGTCCTTGTACCTCGGCAGCTTCCTGACGAGAGAAGCCTCGCACGCCTTGTGCAGACTCCCATTTGTATTTCACATAGTGGACCTGTCCCTGTGCATTAATCCATTTGAAAGCATGTACGCTGAAACCATCCATCTCCCGATAACTTGCTGGTGTGCCCAGATCAGAGAACAACCAGGTCATCATATGTGTTGATTCCGGTGAGAGGGTCATAAAGTCCCAATATCGGGCAGGTTCCTGAATGTTTGTATCCGGAGCCGGCTTCAAGGAATGCACCATATCAGGGAACTTCATCGCATCACGAATGAAGAAAACGGGCAGATGATTACCGACAATATCATAGTTGCCTTCCCGTGTGTAAAATTTGACGGAAAATCCACGTGGATCTCGTGCAGTCTCTGGTGATCCCGTACCATGAATAACGGTTGAAAAACGAACCAGCACATCCGTCTCCGTACCTGGATCTTGTAGGAAGTCAGCTGTTGTATAAGCCTTCATACTCTGCTCCAGCGTGAATACACCATGAGCTCCGGCACCTCTCGCATGTACGACTCTTTCGGGAATACGTTCACGGTCAAAGTGGGCTATTTTCTCAATGAGATGGTAGTCTTCAAGCAGTGTCGGCCCTCTTCTGCCTGCTGTGCGGGAATTCTGGTTGTCACCTACAGGTGCTCCCTGATTCGTTGTCATACGTTCTGTCATCATGTCGTCCTCCTCTAATGGGTCTCACGGCTGTTATATATCTACTATTAAAATCATATTCGGCTTCGGTTTAAATATACATTTAGACTTGATCTAACTGTTAAATTGATTCTAACATGTCCCACTCTACTCTTGCATGAGGTTCACATGAGATTAAGATGAGGTTCTTCAACATTCATGAATGAACTATGAACATGTTTTAAGGGAATGATTCTGATCTGCCTCTCTATTAGGTAGTACCCGAAAAAGCATGAAGTGAAAGATAAAATTTGGGCAAAAAAAAGCGGACTAATCCGCCAGGCGGTAGCCCACTCCTCTTACTGTTACAATATATTGCGGCGAAGACGCATTATCGCCCAATTTTTTGCGCAAGCTTTTGATATGAACATCGACCACATTACTTCCACCCGTAAAGTCCGTCTCCCAGATATCGCTGAGCATTTCCTCACGGGAAATGACTGCACCTTTGGCATCAATCAGCTTGAGTAACAGATCATATTCGGTCTTGGTTAGATGAATCCGGTTATTATCGCGCTGTACACTCATCCGTTCACGATCGAGCCACAGATCTTTGAATCCGATACGGTGCCCTTCCTCAGGCAAAAAACCACGGTTGGGCAGAGCAGGGCTGTTGCCAATCATGCGCTGCACTCGGTAAAGTGCTTCCTGCGGGCGTGCAGGCCACACCAGCAATTCCTCCTGAAGCATCGGTCCACTTGCACTGCCAATCATCTTCTCACCAACCAGATACAAACAAGGGGTTGTATGCTCAGCCTCACGATTCAATCGGCTGCTAATGCCGGCAAATGCATCGATAGTTCCAGCAACAGACAGATCATAGATCAACAGATCAAAGACAAGGCGCTCATGCAGATCCGGTTCCCAGCGATGGAAAACCAGTACATCAAAGCAGCTATCCGTTAAGGCCTTTACCAGTTCATGAACCTGCCCCGGCATCGGGCTGATCAGAATAACACGCCGTGTAACAGGACAATTGTCCACAAGGGGTGTTGAGTCAGACAAGGCTGGTTTAACCCTTAGGGGTAAACGGCGGCCAGGCAATTTTATTTTCACTTGATCCGTTTGTTTCTGCATTCCCCGCAGACACCTCCAAAGACCACATGAGCATGATCGATTGCATATCCGGTTTCTTCAGCTACCTGTTTCATCCATTGTGGAGGAACTTCCGTCATCACCTCGTCCACTTTGCCGCACACTTCACACATAATGTGCTGATGATCATCCATACGGGCATCGTATCGGCTTGCTGTCTCTCCGAGTTTAAGTTCCCGTATCAATTCTTTGTCCGTCAGATAACGAAGAGAATTATACACCGTACCATAGGCCAGATTATATCCTTGTTCCACGAGTCGATTCATGACATCAGCAGCTGTCGGATGATCCTCTGAATGGCGCACCACATCATATACCGCTTGCCGTTGTATCGTCAGATTTAAAGTTCTCACAACCATTTCTCCTTTATTATTGATCCATTTTATATGAAATCAGACACTGATCTTCTACTTATGATGGTCTTCCCAAAAAGAAGGAATATATTTTGATTTAGATTAAGTATAAATCTCATTGCATATTGAAGTCAATATCACTCTAACATCCTGTATATGCAAATAAACCACCTTTACCAGCAATCCCCTCATAAATTTGGGATAATATGGTTCGCTACAGCGCAAATTTTCAGATAAAATATAGGGATGTGCGTAAAAAGGGGGAATGTCGGTTGTTTAGCACTTTTTTCATTAATATCTGTGTCATGATTACGTTTATGTATGTGTCCGGGATCATCGCAAAGTTCTATAGTATCCGATTGCCTTTTCCCTCGTTACGTGTTCAGTTGATCGGCGGCTTATTATTCGGTATATATGGCACAGTACTCATGAACTATTCATTCCCTCTGAACGAAACTACGATTGTAGATCTACGGCATCTGGCCATCGTTACCGCAGCGGTATATATGGGAGGATTGGCTTCGGTCGTTACGGGACTCATGATCTCGATCATTCGTATTCTGATGTTCGGCTTATCATCCTCTGCCATAGATGCAGGTTTTGTCATGACTCTGATCGGACTGTCCGGTGTATACTTCGCCTATGCTCCTTGGTCCAGACTGACTAAAATAATTACAATGAATCTGCTTGGCATGACATTAATCTTTATCATCCTTATGTTGAACACGGACAGCATGAATTCATTAATGAAGATATATCCGTTACAAATGACCATTTCTTTTGCTGGTGGAATATTTATCTATTTCATTGCAGAATTCATTAATAAATCCAATGAAATGTTATTTCTATTGGAAAAAAGAGCTTCTACCGATCATCTTACCAACCTGAGCAATCGACGACAGTTCGAAAAATCACTTCAACTGGAACTCCAGCGTGCGCGGGATTACCAACAGAAGCTTTCCTTGCTTGCCATTGATATTGACCGATTCAAAAAGGTAAACGACACCTATGGTCATTCCGCTGGCGATGCGGTCCTGAAGCAACTTGGACAACTGCTTGTTGAGCATGCACGTTCTGCTGATATCGTGTCACGAAACGGTGGGGAAGAATTCGCCATTCTCTTGCTCGACTGTGGACACCGTCAGGCCGTGGCTACCGCCGAATCTATACGACAGGCTGTAGAGAAATACCATTTTGCTCTGCCCGACGGGCACACGACACGTCTAACCATCTCCATTGGTGTAGCCGTATATCCCGATCATTGTGATGATCATGACGATGATGATTTCTTCGAACAGGCCGATCGTGCTTTATATGAAGCCAAGAATACAGGGCGTAACCGTGTGTGTGCCTTAACTTTTCGCTCCTTGCCTCTTACACTTTAAAGTAAGATCTAACCTTTCAATAATCTATCCTTTCAACGCTCCAAAAAAGGGATGTCTCGTTCGCCTATTCAGGCGCACAGGACATCCCTTTCTTTATAGATCATTGCATATCATCTCAGCTTGTGTGCTGACAGGAGATCAAGCAAGGATACTCTCAATCTCCTCCACAATGGCAGCATCCAGCTTCACGCCAGATGCAGCCGCGTTCTCTTTTACCTGCTCGGGACGACTCGCCCCTACAAGTGCACTGGATACATTGTTCTGGCGCAGAATCCAGGCAAGGGCCAGTTGGCCAACCTTCAGATCCAGCTTGTCCGCCACTTCAATCAGTTGACGAACTTTCCCGATACGATCCGCATTGATCTTTCCTTCGTCCCATCCTAGCTTGGCAGCACGGCTATTCTCTGGGATATCGGAAACGGACGTATATTTCCCGGTCAATAGACCTTGAGCAAGCGGGGAGTATACAACTTGTCCGATGCCTTTACGCTCACCGAGCGGAATAATTTCATTTTCGATATAACGGTCAAACATGTTGTACACCGGCTGATTGACCACGATACGATCCAGAAGCAAACGATCTGCTGTACCCAACGCAGCTTCCATCTGAGCCGCTGTCCACTGGCTGACGCCTACATATAACACTTTGCCTTGGCGTACCAGATCATCGAGCGCGCGGAGTGTTTCTTCAATTGGTGTTTCGGTATGATAACGATGGCAGTAATAGATATCCACATATTCAACGCCTAGGCGCTTCAAGCTGGCTTCACATTGCTCCTTGATATGTTTGCGAGACAACCCCTGGTCATTCGGACCATCACCCATTTTGCCAAATACTTTGGTTGCAAGTACATAAGAGTCACGGGAATATGCTTTGAGCGTCTGCCCCAGCAGTTCTTCTGCCGCACCCCGTTCGTATACATTGGCAGTATCAAAAAAGTTAATGCCTTCATCAAATGCAGTTTCAATTGATTTCACCGCATTCTCACGTTCCACATACCCTCCGTACGTCAGCCAGCTTCCCAGGCTGATCTCGCTTACTTTCAGTCCGCTTCCACCTAATCTGCGATAATCCATTGATTGCATATCCTCCTCTGTTGGTTATAAAGATGAAGTTCACTTTCTATTGTAACGTAACCAGCTCGGAATAAAAGGGCTTTGGCTCAGAAAATGGAAAATGAAAAAAAGCGCACCTATAAGGTGCGCCGAATAAAGATCTATGATCATGATCTAAGGCAAAGTAATGCTCAATGCATTCAACAGATCAGCCTGTCTGACCGGCTTGGTCAGAACAGCATCAAAGGCTTCTGCTTCATGCAATTCAATGTGCATACCATAAGGAACAAGAACAATGACGGGCAGATTCTCCAGGCGCTGTTTCAGTTCATGTACAAAATCAACCGCGCCGCCTTCCATTAATCCCATATCCACAACGGCTACATCCGGCATGAATCCTTCCTTGATCCAATCATGCGCTAATGTCACACCCGAGGTCATGTGTACATCCATCTCCCACCTACGCATCAGGGAAGAGACACCTTGCAAAATATCAGGGTCCTTGGCAAGCAACACCTTTTTCCCTTTTAACCGTTGCTGAACACTTGCGAGTTGAGGTAACTCCCAGTATCTGCGCAATGGAAGGGAGATGTTGAATTCCGTCTCATTTTCCTTCACACTACTCACCTGAATACGGCCATGCATGAGAATGGCAAGATTCTGGCTTACAGCTAAACCTAGATTGCTTCCAATCAGTTTTTGGATATTCAAATTTTCATCTTGGCTGTTAAAGGTTGGTGTCTTCTTGTCCGATAACATCTGACCCGTGTACTTCACCTTGAGTTGAAGTGTACCGGTCTCCTCCAATTCTTCTCCGTTCACCACTGCTGTGATCAGAACGGAACCTTCACGCGTTGAATCGAGAGCATATTGAATGACGTGTGCAAGCAACTGTCCAATCTTGACTTCATCCCCAACAAACACTTGAGATACATTCAGTTCAAGATTTAATCCCAGCTCAATGTTCTTGCCCGTCGCAATCCCGGCATAGAGATACACGGTATTCTCAATGGTGCCTACCAGATCAAACGGATCATCATGTATAACCGTTTTACCTGCTTCATTAATGTTGAAATTCATCATATTATTCAGCAAGGAAAGCAGAATATTGCCGCTTGTCTCAATCATGTTCACATATTCGGACTGCTCCTCAGGCATATCCGGTGTGCGCATCAGATCTGTCAGTCCCAAAATACCGTTCAAAGGATTGCGAATCTCGTGACTCATTAGCTTCAACATCTGTGTTTTGGTCATAGCCTCAGATTCGGCACGTTCTTTCTCTGCCTGGAGCTGTTCTTGCATTTGTTCCGAATCACTCAATTTCTGCTCCTGAACATGCAACGTGCTTTCCAGATCAACAACATAACCCAGGAATACAGCCATTGCCTTCAGTGTCTTCATATCGGTTTCGCTGATCACATAACCAGGATCATCCATCAGACAGATGGTGCCAAATGTTTCGCCCGATCTTCTCATAATAGGCACGCCCACGAAGAAGCGATTGCCAAGTCCGCTCGTAACGCCCATGGATCGTGTCATCGGATGTTCACATGTATCCGGGATCGTAAGAACGCTACCGTTGTCTCTTAATACCAGGCTGCAATATGAATCCGTAAATGGAAGTGCACTGCCTTTAACAACTAACTCTTCCGTACGATTAAAGGCCTCCAAAATGACATTGGTCACCCCGTCATTCGTGGCAACAAAGATGGTATTGACCTTCAATATACCACTTAATACGTCTACGATATGGGCCGCAGCTTCCTTTATATCTTCATAGAAGCCTCTTGTAATGCCTTCTGCCGTCCCCATGATTCACCCCTCTTATCTAAGCTGCACTTTCAAATCTGTATTTCAGAATGTTTAATCACGTACAGGGGTCATCAAAAATCCGAATAGCTGTCACAATCTATACTTATATGATTAACACCGTAGAAGTATAAGAGAATCATACTCCCTGCCTATTGCCCATTTGTGGACAAAAGCAGGTCTTAAACGGATGGTTTAACGACCGCGAATTCATTGCAACTCGCCTTTTCAGCTTGATTAAAGTCCATCTTGTCCGACTTCGGATATTATACTTGCAGAATAACTAGAAATTATACGCTTCCGCTCAGACTTTGGGAACCTTTATCCGTAGCAATTAAAGGAAAGTCCACTTTGTTCAGTAAGCTGTGTGATCATTATCACACCCAAAAAACCACATATAGTTTATAAATGGATAAGACGAATCTACATATAGTATTTAACGTGAATTGAATGATAACCAAAATCATTTTAGGAGGAACCTTACATGAACATGCTTGAGTATGCCACCCCACTGGCATCCGATCTATTATCCGACCTGGGAAGACGAATTATTGGCGCAGAAGACGCCGATACGCTGAGGGAAAATGCGAATCTGAACGGGGATTCCTTCAGTGGTAAGATGAGCAGGCTCGGTTCGGAGACCGCCAAGTGGCATGCTCTGCGTCATGTGTTGCCGGAAGAGCTTGCCCAAGCTGTGGAGAATGGGGATCTGTATGTACACGATCTGGATCAGTATGCACTTGGAACGACCAACTGTATCTTTATCCCGTTTGACCGTCTCCTTGCTGCGGGTTTCAACACAGGTAACGGATCGGTTCGCACACCTCAGACGATCATGTCTGCCATGGCTCTGGTTGCGATCATCTTCCAATCCCAGCAGAACAGTCAATATGGCGGTGTATCGGCCAATAAAATTGACTGGGATCTGGCCCCTTATGTACAGCGATCGTTCCGCAAACACTACCGCAAAGGGCAACGGCTCTTTGGTGAAAATGTTCTGATCGGGGATGAACAGCTTCATCTGGATAGCATCGAAGCGAAGAATCAATGTCCGCGGGCATATGCCTTCGCCTATGAAGAGACTGAATTGGAGACAGGACAAGCTGCTGAATCACTGATTCATAACCTGAATACGATGAGCAGCCGGGCGGGTGGTCAGATTCCATTTACTTCACTGAACTATGGATTATGTACTTCTGCGGAAGGACGGTTGGTATCACGCTCGTTGCTGGAAGCAACCATTCGTGGCCTGGGCAACGGGGAGACTCCCGTGTTCCCTCAACATATTTTCCAATGTAAACAGGGGATCAATCAGGCTCAAGGAGAGCCGAACTATGATCTGTTCCGGCTCGCAGTCACCTGTTCATCCCGGCGGATGTATCCTAACTTTGTCAATGTGGATGCCTCTTTCAATCTGCCTTTCTATCATCCGGAAGATCCGGATACGATCATTGCAACTATGGGATGCCGCACACGTACACTGGCTGACCGGTTTGGTCGCAATCGTCAAAGTGGTAAAGGTAATCTGTCCTTCAACACCATTAACCTCGTGAAGCTCGGCATCCGGTTTGGCATCTGCCAAGGTGCAAGAGCTGTCGCTGACCGAGCCGGATTCTATACTGCTTTGGAGTCAGTTATGCATAATGCCGCTTCCGGCCTGTTGCACCGCTACCGAATTCAGACATTGCAGCCTGCCAAGGCATCGGACTTCATGATGCGGGAGGGTGTATGGGAAGGTGGAGAACAGCTTGGCCCGAACGAGCCGGTTGCCGAGCTTTTAAAGCATGGAACATTATCTCTTGGTTTTATCGGACTCGCGGAATGTATGACAGCTCTCTATGGGCGCCATCATGGGCAGGACCCTCATGTACATCGCGAAGCGCTCAACATTATTCGGACCATGAGAGAGTTCTGTGACCGGATGAGCGAGCAGCATAACTTGAATATCACACTGTTTGCCACACCTGCTGAAGGGTTGTCCGGCAAATTCACGAAGATCGACAGAGAGCGTTATGGCATTATTCCCGGAGTGAATGATCGGGAGTATTATACGAATTCATTCCATATCCCGGTCTACCACACGCTTCCAGCATATCGGAAGATTGAACTGGAGGCACCGTTCCATACGTTATGTAACGCGGGTGCAATCTCCTATGTGGAGCTTGACGGAAACGTTCGGGCCAACACCGCAGCTTTCCTGCGAATTGTACAGTATGCACTGGCGCAGGATATCGGTTATTTCTCCATTAATCATCCAATTGATCGCTGCCCTGCATGTGGTTATGAAGGCGTCATTGGGAATGTATGCCCAAACTGTGAAGCCCACGAGAACCATGTACACTTCCAGCGGTTACGCCGCGTAACTGGCTATCTGACCGGGGATTACAAAGTACGCTTCAATGCTGCGAAACAAGCTGAAGTGCGGGATCGGGTGAAGCACCGGTGAATCTATATGGTTACATCCCGGAATCGGTAAATGAAGGGACCGGCCTGCGTGCCGTGTTGTTCATCAGCGGATGTCGTCACGCCTGTCCGGGCTGCTTCAGTCCGGATTCATGGAGCTTTCGAGCGGGTGAGCCCTTTACAGAGGAGCGGCAGCAGCAGATTCTGCATGAAGTGACGACCCATCCATTGCTGGATGGCGTTACGTTGTGTGGTGGTGATCCCTTTTTCTCGGCAGCAGAATGTACGTCTTGGGTCCAGCAGCTCCGTGCTGCACGTCCTGATCTGACGGTATGGGCCTACACGGGATTCGAATATGAAGAACTGATTACCGACTCTGCGAGAGCGGAGCTTGCCCGGTTGTGCGATGTCATTATTGACGGTCGATACGTTGAAGCGGAGCGTGATGTCTCCTTGCCCTTCCGCGGCAGCCGGAATCAGCGTCTGATTGATGTCCGTGCAACACTAGCCACTCGAACCATCGTTACAATGCAGCTCAGTATGCTGTAACATTGGTTTTATTCCCCTCACCAACTAACAAGGCACGGGTCCCCAGCGGACTCGTGTCTTGTTGGCGTATAGCGGTCTTCTTTAAGAAATAGGTTTTATCCATTCTCTCTATTTTCTTCTCTATTGCATGACGATATATAATATAGGTAGTTATTAAGTTAGCATTTAAAATTTAACCGTTTACATAAGGTAACCAGGGAGGAATCATCTTTTATATGGATATTGTTCAAGCATTAATTACATGTATGCCTTTCTTTCGAGATACGATTCGTCAGGATGTAACCCTCTCCGTGATTGATCATGAGAAATTCCTATATTTCTCAGCAGGGGAATCGTTAAAACAACTGAATTATCAACCCGGCGACCCTCTATTGGATGGAAATCGAAATTTTGCTGATCTCAACGGCGGTACAGTCAAACGATTCGATCACTACCCTAAAGGTTTATTCGGTGTTCCTTTTGACGTGGCTTTTATCCCCATTAAAAATGAAAAAGGTGAAGTCATCGCCCTGTTTAACCTGCTCTACAGTATGGATGACCAGGATCAGCTGCAACAGCTCATGGATGCTACCGAAAATCTGACCAACCAGTTAATTGACAGTGTACAGCATGTAGCTGCACACTCCGAGGAACTCAGTGCCACAACCGAAGAGATCCGGAACAATTCCAAACAAGCCGTACAGAAATCAGGCAATGTCACTCAGGTCGCCAGTTTCATTCGTGAAATCTCCGAGCAAACCAATCTGCTTGGCTTGAATGCAGCTATAGAAGCTGCCCGTGTAGGGGAAGCTGGTGCAGGTTTTGGCGTTGTTGCCAAAGAAATTCGCAAACTGTCTGTCGATACCAAAGAAGCAACGGCCCGTATTGAAGATTCTCTTCTCTCGGTTCGGCAATCCATTCAAGGCATGGAGAATGAACTTGGTGAGATCACTGCAAGCTCCCAAGAGCAGGCTGAACTCGTAAACAATTTCATGAGCACAATTGAGCAACTGAATGAAACCAACAAACAATTGAAGCAATTTGTGCAAAAAATGATTACGTTTGACGGAAAATAAAAATACGTTTAATGGACAATACAAGCACGGTTCATATCATAGAAATTTGCATAATTCGTTTCCTACCGCTCAGGGGATTTATGCAAAATGGTCATTAAACAACAAACAAAAGCCTCCGAATACATTCGGAGGCTTTTTCATGAGTTATTTGACTTAACGAATCTCGAAGTGACTGATGCGCACACCTGCAGACAACACAATGTATACATCCTGCGCACCTGATGCACCTGTGAGTTCCGCCTTCACGGTAGACCACTGCTGGGCTTCACCTTGTGCCAGTTCCACATGTCCTGCGAGCGTACCGTCTGGTGAGCCGAGTCGCACTTCTAACGCAGCGCCTGCTTGTTCTGCGGATACACGAGCTTCAATTGCTACTGCTCCACTGCCCAGATCGGCATCTTTGAAGACAATCCATCCTTGCTCCCCAACGACACGGACAGCACTTCCACCCTCTTTGCTCTCATCCAGATCAACACCCAGGTAAGCATCATAATTCTCGGCACGAGTAGCCACACCCAGATTACGGGCAGGGATCGTCTCTCCTTCTACCGTCAGGTCTGCAACCAGCTGAACATCGGAGGATGACTTGGCAACCATAATAGAGTAAGTTCCACTTTCCACGACATACCGATCACGAGTTACATCCCAGATTGCCAGTTCCTGAACAGGCAAAGTAAAGCTGACCTTCGCTGTAGCTCCCGCTTCGATATGAAGACGACGGAATCCTTTTAACGTTTTGAGTGGACGTTTCACCCGGGATTTGCCTGCACGAACGTACAACTGTACAACCTCGTCGCTGGCAATTGAACCGGTATTGGTTACATCTACAGTTACCGTTACGTTGCCCTCTGTACCCACTTGAGCTGGGCTAAGTTCCAAATTGCTGTATTTAAATGTTGCATACGTCAGACCATGTCCAAACGGATACAATACATTGCCTTCAAAATATTGATATGTCCGACTGGATTGAATGATATCGTAATCTTTGATGTCGGTCAGTTGATCTGCCGATTGTACCCATGTCATATTCAGACGGCCTGCTGGTGCATAGTCGCCATACAAGACGTCAGCTACTGCGTTACCCAGTTCCTGTCCTGCGTGTGAAGTATACAATACCGCCGGGATGTTCTCCTGAACCCAGTTGGATGTGAACGGATAACTACCCACGATGACAACTACCGTGTTCGGGTTTGCGGCATAGACCGCCTCAACCAGACGTTGCTGGGATTCGGCGAGATCCAGACTTGGACGGTCAATCTCTTCTTTACCATTTACAAGCGGATTATTACCAACAAAGACAATCGCCGTTTCCGCAACCTTAGCTGCTGCTACCGCTTCTTCAAGTCCGTTCACAATCACATCCTGCTTGAACGTCTCTGTGGCACCAAAGGTTTTCAGTTCTTCGGACACTACTAATGCATCGTTTCCACCATTAGGTGCAGTCACCGTTTTGCCATTCCAAGTAGTCAGACCTACACTGCCATCCTCTTGTGGCAACAGGTGGAATACTTCCTTCACGAACCAGCCGTATACTTCATCAGCGGAAGCCGTTACGGTCTCTTCATCTGTGGTCAGATATTTGCCGTTGCTTTCGGCCTGCAAGGTATAACTTCCGAAGCCCCAGTCGGACACCATAAACGTCTCCGCTTCTCCCGAAGCAATCACAGGTGATTTTTCACCTTCTGCCAGTCCAATTTTCTTCCCACTGGCTACGGAAGTTAACGTAATACGGTCATTACCATCCTTAAACGATACTTTATCGTTGCCTACTTTGCCACGGATCGCCTCAAGCGGGGATACGTTATACGGCATGGTGCCTGCATACCAGTCACGATAGACCGTTCCACCCAACTGACCAATCACAGCCACTTTACCAGCTCTTGTACTGTCCAGCGGGAGCGTGCCTTTGTCGTTTTTGAGCAATACCACTTGTTCTCTTGCAGCTCTGAGCGACAGTTCTTTTGCTTTCTCTGTCATCATGGACTCTTCACCAATAGAAGCGTACGGGTTGCCTTCTTCCGGATCGAACTCGCCTAGACGGAAACGCACACGGAACGTATTAAACAACGCTTTGTCGATGTCATCCATCGTAAGTGTACCTTGTTCCAATCCTTCACGCAGTGCCTGTTTGGACAGCTCAGCATCATCGGTGATGCTATCAATTCCAGCTTTAACAGACTCTACCGTACCTGGTGTGTGGGAATCATAGTATTTATGATCATTCATGATGCCCATTACGTCACCTGCATCACTGACAATGAAACCATCCATGCCCCATTCACCTTTGACAATCTCGTTCACAAAAGGATGCAACAACGCTGGCGTACCATTAATAGAGTTGTACGCCGTCATCATGGACTGTGCGCCGCCTTCCTTAAATGGCTTCTCAAACGCCTTTAGATAATATTCACGCATGTTGCGCGGATCAATGCTGGACGAACCACTTCCGCGATCCACTTCGTTATTATTGGCGAGGAAATGCTTCAAGGTAGCGACCGCTTTGTAATACTTTGGATGGTCACCCTGAATTCCTTTGACCAATGCTGTCGTCAGCTCGGCTGTCAGTTCCGGGTCTTCACCATACGCCTCTTCATTCCGTCCCCAGCGCGGGTCACGTTCCATATCCACTGTAGGTGCCCACAGCGTAAGACCGTTCACTGCAGGATTGCGTTTATAAAATACACGCGCCTCGTCTCCAAGTACGGAGCCAATCTCCTTCATCAGATCCGCATCCCATGTGCATGCAAGCCCCACCGGTTGTGGGAAAGATGTTGCTTCTCCAAGCCAGGCCAAGCCGTGGGCCGCTTCTGTACCATGTTTGTATGCAGGCACACCCAGGCGGTCTACTGCCGGCTGATATTGCAGCATGGATTCAATTTTTTCATCTTCCGTCAAGCGGGATACAAGGTCCTTCACACGGGTGTCTAACTCTAGTGCTGTATCTTGAAACGGATATTTCGTTTGGTTGGTCGTCATATAGAATCTCCTTTGGTTATCGGTAGTTAATTAAAATGATAGCGAATACATATATTAAGAAAAAACGGGGTTAATTCGGATGAAATCTTTCTTCCGATGAATAGATTAATCCTTTTATAATCAACGTTTATAGGTGTGAAACCTGATCTCCTTTTCAAAACCTAAAACGATTTCGGTAATCTTATCATATAGCATGTTTAACAAAAAAAACAGAGGTTCTGCGCAGGAAATTGTGAACATCCCCTCTGCAAAATCTGAACAACACCGTTTTTTCCTGGCATAGTCTGGCAATCATGAATAAGAGTACAACGATGTGCGCTGAACAACACCCCATACGATAGATTGAAGATAATCAAGGAGGAAAAAAAATGAGCGACAATCAGCAGCCCAAGACGGGTCTGCCCCCGGTCCCCGAATCGCTGTGGCGTGCTACGCATCAATTCGATGCCTATCCAAAACTGACCGAAGATATCACCGCGGATGTAGCGATTATTGGTGCCGGTATTGCCGGCATTACTACAGCCTATTTGCTGGCGCAGACGGGTATGCGTGTAGTCGTGCTAGAGGCTGGAAAAGTATTGGATGGCACGACCGGTCATACCACTGCCAAGGTATCTGCACAGCACGGCGTCATATTTGATGAAATTATGCATCACTTCGGACAAGAACAGGCTCGGATGTACTATGAAGGCAATGCCGATGCCGCGAAGTGGATGCGTAATCTCGTGAAGGAAAAACAGATTGATTGCCAGTGGGCAGAGGAAGATGCCTACGTCTACATTCAATCGGAAGAAAACATCAAAAAACTGGAAATCGAGCTGACCGCCTATGGCAAACTCAATATCCCTGGTGAGTGGGTAGACCCACTCCCTATTCCAGTTCCCGCAAGGGCAGGTATTCGCATGCCGGGTCAGGCACGGTTTGATCCGTTGGCCTACCTGCACTACTTGCTCGATTCCGCTGTGAAACAAGGGGTTCGTATCTATGAGCATACCACCGTAACCGATGTGGAGGAGGATGCTTCCCTGCATGTCAGAACTTATGGAGATGGCCCATCCGTAACAGCGGAACATATTGTCGTGGCTTCTCATTTTCCCGTCTATGATCCCGGATTTTATTTCACACGATTACACGCCGAACGATCCTACGCTGTATTAGTCGAACCGGAGAAACCCTATGCGGGTGGCATGTACATCTCGGACGATACACCGTACCGCTCCTTGCGTACCGTCTTACATGATGGTAAGGAACTTATCCTCTTTGGCGGTGAAAATCATAAAACTGGACAAGGCATCTGTACCTTTGGTCATTATGAACGCCTAGAGCAGTTCGCAGCGGAGACATTTGGCATTCGCAACATTCCTTTTCGCTGGTCAGCCCAGGATCTGATCTCCATCGACAAGGTGCCTTACATCGGACCGATTACCGGAAGACATGAACGAGTCTATGTGGCGACCGGGTTTGCCAAATGGGGAATGACAACTGGCACGATGGCAGGACACCTTCTTGCAGATCGCATCACTGGACGTGACAACCCTCATGCTGCCATATTCGATCCGGCAAGATTCAAGGCCGATCCTGGTATGAAACACTTTATTGTGGAAAATGTGAATGTAGCAAAGGAATTAATCTCCGGTAAAGTAGGCATTGTGCATAAAAAGGTTAGCGATATTGGTGAAGACGAAGGAGCCGTCGTTCGTCATAATGGCAAACGTGCTGGCGCCTACAAGGACACCAGTGGCAAGCTGTTTCTGGTGGATACTACCTGCACCCATCTGGGTTGCGAAGTCGAATGGAACGAGGGCGAACGTTCGTGGGATTGCCCATGCCATGGTTCCCGCTTTGATTATGCAGGCCATGTCATTGAGGGCCCTGCTGTGGAAGACCTTAAAGTCCTGGATGCACAAGAATAACCGACATTTAGCGATTAACCTGTAACCAAAGAAACAAAAGTTCATCTCACAGACCGGATCGGAATCCGCCTCCAGACGGAAGTAACCGATCCGGTTTTTGCGTATGCTGAATATAGCTAAACAAACAGCTTCAGCTGATCATCAGTATTAAACGAACTTATTATCGATCAATCGTGATACGGAACTATTTTAAAGTCACTACCTTGCATTAAACAGTACTGGATGCTATGATGAATTCACCACTACTGAATAATATACACTAGCTATATAATGAAGCTACTAAGGAGGAACCTGTGTGAATGTGAACATCCAGTTCAAAAAAGGAGTATTGGAGCTGTGCGTCCTGGTATTAATTAACCGCCAGGATCGGTATGGCTACGAACTGGCTCAGGCGGTCTCCAAACATATCGAAGTTGCTGAAGGTGCACTGTATCCCTTGCTTCGCCGGCTTGTAAATGACGGTTACTGCACCACCTATCTGCAAGAATCAAGCGAAGGACCGCCGCGCAAGTATTACCGACTGTCCGATACAGGTCGCGACTACATGACGGCACTGACGACAGAGTGGAATGATTTTGTGCGCAATGTCGCAAATCTGATTGAGGAAGGAATCCCCAATGAATAGACAACAATTTATGAAAGCCATGGAAATTCATCTACGGCCGATGGACCCATTCGAACGGGCTGAGTTGCTCGCCGACTATGATCAACATTTCGAGCTCGGACTACGAGAAGGCAGGCTGGAAGAAGAGATCGCTCGGGAACTCGGACAGCCGGAAGAAATCGCCAAGGAAGCACTCGGTGATCGTTATGACATGCATACGCCGGGTTCAGACGCGTTCTATGCACCGACGTATCGCGAGATGCGGTCACCCAGAAACAACACCAGCGCCACTCGCAAATTTTTCACAGCCATCGGCCTGTTATTCTTGAATCTGATCCTTGGCATTCCTCTTTGTCTCATGATGTGGTCGGTATGGCTTGTTATTGCCAGCCTTTCCTTGCTGGTAGTGGCTCCTGTAGCAGCAGTTGTGGACTTTGTATTCCTGGGCCAACTCGATAAACCGGAAATTTTCGTTGCGATTGGCGCTTTCGGTGTCGGCATTTTGTTTGCCATCGCATCGAAGTATGTTTTTAGAGCCTTCAAAAACACTACTCTTCAATACATTCAATGGAATAAAAATATGATGAAAGGAGATGTTTCCGCATGAGTACCAAAAAATGGCTTGCGCTTGCCGTGATATGTATCGGAATAGGTTTGCTCGGGACATCCATCTATGGCGTTCAGTTCGGGGATGAACGGGAGCATTATTCTAAACGATGGGATTTCAAAGCAGATGAATTGCAGAACATTATCATGAATGCTAATTTCAGTGCAGATATTGAATTTGTCATAAGCCCCGATTCGAATGGTTATATCGAAGTGGATGGTAAATGGGACCCTACCGTAGTCAAAAGCTTCGAACAAGCCACTTTATCCAAAGGCACATTCCAACTGTCTCAGACAGCACGTGAACGATTGCAATTTTTCACCCTGTATTGGAATGATCAAGACTCCACAATAACGGTTGCTCTGCCTGAAGGACACCAATTAAATGAGGTTAAGCTGGACTCCTCTTCAAGTGACTGGGATCTGACAGGTCTGAATGCCAATCAGCTTGAGCTGAACAATACCTCAGGTTCCATACGTCTGGAAAATATTAAGGCGCCCAATATTGAATTGGTTCTAACTTCTGGTGACATTAACGCTTCCATGATTGATGGAGACATGACCGTGAAACAGACATCCGGAAGTTTTACGGCAGATCAGATTGCCGGTCATGTAAACAGTAAGATTAAATCAGGAGATATTGAGATTACTGAATTAAACGGCGCAGCTGATGTTCAATTCACTTCGGGTAGCATTCATATTGAACAGTCCCATTCCGCCCCGATTAATGCGTCTGGAACATCAGGAGATATTTTCATTCAAGTTGCACCTGATTTTGACGGAATCTACGACGCTAAGGCTACTTCAGGAAGTGTCGATGTACCTGAATCGCCAATGGTGAGCCGGGAAGTGATCAAGGCCCGTACTTCTTCTGGCAGCATCGAGATTACCAAATAGTGATGAAGCCAATTTCTGAACTGTGGGTAATAATAGTATAATTGAATGCTAGTCCATTTCTAAGGAGGAATTACCCACATGGAACTTAAAAATAAAACAGCGATCATCACAGGTGCCGGAAAAGGTATCGGCCGTGCGATCGCTGAAGCTCTTGCCAAAGAAGGAGTGCACCTCGGCCTTATTGCACGTACCGCTTCCGATCTTCAGGCTCTGCAACAGTCTCTGAGTCAAGAATACGGTGTGAAAGTAACCAGTGCAGTAGCAGATATCTCGGATCGCACGCAGGCCGAAGCCGCTGTAGCAGCCATCGAGATGGAACTCGGTGCGGTGGATATCCTTATCAATAATGCGGGGATCGGAAAGTTCGGAACGTTCATGGAGATGGAGCCGGAAGAGTGGGAGCGCATCCTGCATGTTAACGTTATGGGTACATATTACGTTACACGCGCTGTCCTTCCGAGCATGATCAAGGAAAGTAGCGGCAGCATTATCAATATTGCTTCCACTGCAGGTGAGCGCGGATTCGCTACAGGTTCGGCATACTGCGCGTCCAAGTTTGCATTGCTTGGCATGACCGAATCTCTGATGCAGGAAGTGCGCAAGTCCAACATTCGTGTAACGGCACTGACTCCAAGCACCGTTAATACGGAGCTTGCGACCAATGCCGGACTGAAAATTGGCGACGAAGATCGCATGATGCAAGCGGAAGATGTAGCTGAACTTGCACTCGCAACGCTCAAGCTGTCCGACCGTGTCTTCGTTAAAACAGCAGGCATCTGGACAACTAATCCACAATAGACAGGTGCTTCTGACCTTTCTAAGGAATCTCTCGCACCTTATTGTACTCTTTTGCAGGAAATGAGAAACGTAACGAATCACTGCGAGGTTATCTCGCCAGAATTCTGTGGAATGTAGCCAAATTACACACACAGCAGTGAAATAAAGCGCCTGAGATTCGTTACATCTCGAGATCTGCTTAAACTCATCTAATAGGGTTCGCTCAGTTCGTTAGAAATATAAAAGGACGTTTCCCATTGTACATGTATGCAGGTTCGCATGTTCATGACTTGGGAGCCGTCCTTTTTGTATTTTACAGATGATCCAGACCCAATTCTTTGGACACTGCAATGAGCACCACCGCAGGCTCCTCTCCGATATTGGTCACTTCATGGGGCACGATCGCATTCCAGGTAAACGAATCACCCACTTCAAGAACTTCCACATCTTCGCATTGCTCCGCACGAATCTTGCCCTGCAACACCAGATGGCTTTCCTCCCCGGCATGTTTGCTAACCCCGGTCGATGCACCTGGCGGTAACTCCACAATGGACATACGCATCGCACCTTTGGCTGTAAGATGCTGCACTTTGATCTGTCCGCTTCCGGCTGTCGTCTCCTTGCGCTCGTTCTTACGTACCACATTCATCCGTTGCTCCGGTGTCAACAGCAAATAGGGAAGTGGCACCTCCAGATAATCCGCAATACTTTCAAGCGTAGCAATGGAAGGTGACGTTTTGTTGTTTTCCACGTTGCTGATAAAACCTTTGGACAAACCGGTTCCCTCGCATATCTGCATGATCGTAATCTGTTTCTGTTTGCGGATCGTACGAATAGCCAAGCCAATATCCATATTGCGTCCCTCCCCTTCTATTGATCTATTTAAGACACCAGACGTAAGCTTAGCTACTTCAGGTTATCTATTCGGTGCTTGCCTCAACAAATATAATTCGATTGCCAAACGGATCTGTCACGGTCATTTCTCTTGATTGCCAAGGGGTCTCCTCTATACCGGGTCTCGCATTTTTGTACTTTTTCTGACGAAGTATACCCTGGAATGTATCCAAGTTATCTGTCTCCACGCGCAAGGCAGCTCCAGGTGTACAATCTCCATGATGTTCGGAGAGATGAATCACGATGGAATCGAGCGAAACCTGCATATATAAGGGCATTTCTTGCTCAAATCGATGTTCCCAATCCAATTGGAAACCCAGGTATTCAAGGTAAAACTCTCTAGCTTTATTTTCATCAAATATTCTCAAAATAGGCACGATACTCTTTAACATCCTGATCACGTCCTCGGGAATAAGATATGAACCATTCTTAGCGGCATTTAGTGTAGAACCATTCAAGATTTTTTATAAACAACATATATTCATCATACAAAAAAAGTATTGACCCTACAATGAAACCATGATAAATTTTGTTCATAAATAAGAATATTTATTTCATATTGGTGAACTTTATTGTCAGAACGATATATTTAACTCATTCCTCTTCAGGTGGTGTTTTTAATGAATTCTCCTTATATACATGAAGTCCGATTACCGTCTCATTACAATCCAGATCAACGTTATCCTGTCATTTTCGCCTTACATGGCATGGGATCAGATGAGCAAGATATGCTTCGTTTAATGGAGCCTATGCAGTCTGATTTTATTATCGTCGCCATCCGTGGACCTATCGTTCAGGGTAGTGGTTATGCTTATTTTCAGATCAAAAGCATTGGCAACCCTATCCGTGAATTGTATGATGCCTCCGTGTTGGGACTGCAACAGTTGATTGTTGATCTGTCCGCCAAATATGCTATTGATCCCACGCGGCGTTATATCGCCGGATTCAGCCAGGGCGCCATTATGGCAATGACCCTATCGCTGGTGATGGGAGATGCAATTAAAGGCATTGTAGCGATGAGTGGGTACATCCCGCAATTTGTGAAAGACGAGTACATGCTGCACCCCGATTCTGAGCTGTCTGTGTTCATCTCGCATGGAGATCAGGATCATCTATTCCCGCTGCAACTGGGCGAAGATAACGCCAATTTCTTCCGTCAACACACCAATCACGTCACATATGTACCTTACAACGGTGGACACCAGGTGACCCCCGAACTATATCAACAATTCCAACACTGGCTTCGGACGGATGCAAATCTGACTACCGAAGACCCGAAAGGACTGAATTCATAATGATGCCATCTCTTTTTATTGCTCACGGTGCCCCATCACTGGCACTGGAGGAGAATGTGTACACCGAATTTTTGCAAAAACTTGGACAGGAACTGCCGAAACCCAAAACAATCGTATTGTTCTCTGCTCACTGGGAATCCACAACTCAGCTTGTATCCTCGGTAGCCAACTATGAGACCATTTATGATTTCGGCGGTTTCCAGCCCGAGCTGTATCAGATCAAGTACCCGGCTCAAGGACAGGCAGAGACCACAGCCGAGGTGGAACGTTTATTCACAGAAGCCGGGATTCCGGTACAGACCGATGACGTTCGTGGACTGGATCACGGCGCTTGGGTCGTTCTACGCCTGCTCTACCCAGATGCGGATATTCCTGTAATTGCCTTGTCCGTGAATCGCTATCTGACAGGTGAGCAGCAATATCAGGTCGGACAAGCGCTCGCTTCCTTGCGTGAGCAAGACATTCTTGTCATTGGTAGCGGAGGAACCGTCCACAATCTACGTCGATTGAACTGGGAAAGTAACGGCGTTGACCCGTGGGCATCAGAGTTCGACAACTGGCTGCATGACAAGCTGGTGAGCTGGGATACGGAGTCTCTCTTCTCCTATGATAAACTGGCACCTTCAGCTCAAGCCGCCGTGCCTACGCCGGAGCATTTTGTACCGCTGTTACTCGCCATGGGTGCGGGAGATCAGAACAAACGTGCATCGCTCCTGTTTAAAGCCTATCAGTATGGCAACCTGAGCTTGTCCTGTTGGAAGTTTGATTAAAGAGGACTATATAAAAGGTTAGTTTCACTTATATAGTAGATAAAAAATGTAGCGTGGGTTACAGGGATTACCCCTGTAACCCACGCTTATTTGTTGTTAGGAGTGACTTTCATGATGGTTGTACGTAATCGATTGGAATGGAGACAGGTGTGCTGATATGCAACAACCGCCTATAAATAATGAGACCATTGTATTACATAAGCAAGGTCTCCGGTTTCTTGTGTGCTTTTCCGGATTATAACTATAATATGAGGTGAAATTAGGCACAGTTTGCTCGCATATCACTCACCATATTATCTGAATAGCTCATACGGAGGGAATTCGATGCCAGAACAGCGTATATACGAATTGATGAATGAACTGGATATGTTGCTGGAGGAGAAGGTACAAGATGAGGAGAACCGGGAGCTCTTGGAGGCATATCGCGAGTTTGAAGGCGTGACTAATGAGCAGCTTGACGCATTCGAGCAGGAACACGGTATTCGATTACCTGCTGATTTTCGTGCATTTTATAAACGTAAAAATGGGAGTGGTTATGGCTTTCACGTCTTGTATCCAAGCCTTGAGGAAGGACGAGAGTCCGAGCCATTTTACCTGTTATCCCTGGAAAAAATTCAAAAGGAGCAATCCACGCTGGTGGAGAACCGCATGGATGATTATTTTACCGATGAAGAGATCCGTGAGCTTGATCCCCGAATCAAACCCTACCTTTTTCAGAAAAAATGGGTTACGTTTGGCATGCTTTGGAGGTGGCTCACTGTATCTGATGTTCGACTTTGATCCGACAGAGCAAGGAACCGTTGGGCAGATTATTATGTACGTACATGACCCGGATTTTGTATATTATGTCGCTGGGACGTTTACGGAACTGTTGGAACAGTCCAATCGGAATTTACGTGCCTTGGAGGCCATTGAGTACTGAGATGCACATGATGATATGAACTTTTTTGCATAATGCTGGGATATGTCAAAGCGGTTATAATAACATTTAGTGGAAATGCACATGCTGTATAGATAAGACTGCCTTTTCTACACCTAATACATTGATCTGGGAGGAACATACGAAGTGGCTGAACAACCGAAGTCTGAGAGCTTTATGTCTCTCATCAAAAAAGGAAACACATCCTCCGCCGTAGCGATGGCAGGTAATGCTGTTCTTGCTGTATGCAAAGGGGGAGCCTTCCTATTCAGTGGCAGTGGTGCCATGTTCGCTTCGGCGATGCATTCATTGGCCGATGCCATTAACCAAGGGTTTGTCTTTGTCGGAAGTGTGTTGTCCGAGAAAAAACCTACACGCCGCTTCCCGACCGGATTCGGACGGGTCATCAACATTTTCTGCATGATCGCCGTTATTGTCGTGACAATTATGGCCTATGAGACGATCCATGAGGGCATCCATCTGTTGCAGCATCCTGTTGGTCATACCGGCGGTCTATGGATTAACATCGGAGTGCTTGTTCTGAACATTGTCATTGACGGGGCCATTCTGATCAAAGCCATGAAGGAAATTCTAAAAGAAGCACGCGCACCCAAAGTCGCCGGATTTGCCTTGGTCCCTGCTGCCATTAAAAATGTAGGCCGTGCTGCACCGCCAACCCGTCTCGTGTTCTACGAAGATGTTGTCGCAGTACTCGGTGCCCTGCTTGCGCTGATTTCCGTCGTGGTGATTGCCTTGACCAACTTTGCATTGCTCGATGGCATTGTGACAACGATTATTGGTTGCTTGATGATCGCTGTAGCCTTCCGTGTCGGTTACGATAATATGATCGGATTGATCGGTGTTGCGGCTCCACAGGATATTGAGGACAAAGTGTCCCAGACTATTCTCGCAGACACACACGTTGCTGACATTCAGATGATGCGTATCATTCAGGAAGGCCGTTATTATCATGTCGAAGGTCTGATTGAGTTGACCAAAGGACTCAGTCTTGCCGATGCGGATGACATCAAGTTCCGTATTCAGGAGAAACTGATGACAAACCCCGACATCGCCGACGCTGCCATCTCCATTATTGAGGATGACGGTGTGAACAGCTGGGGCAAGAAACATTCGGATGTGGTGAAATAACAAGCTTCGTTTTGGATGACTCAGCTTTACCATTCAGTAGTTGCTCAATTTAAGTTTAACTGTTGACTAAACAGTCAACGAATCGTATATTATTAATAACAGATCTCGCCCGCACCTCTGCTTATGCATGTGGAACAGGGCGAGACATTTTTGCGTTATGGGGGTATTTTCCTTGCCAGATTATGTTCAGCTACGTGAAATGAAAGCGCCTACTACATATGAAGAACAGCTCGAAAAGTTTAAAAACCGAAAAATGACAATTGAAAATGATGTAGAAGCAATTACAATCCTGAAACGCATTCACTATTACAGGTTTACTGCATATGCCTTAACTTTTAAACAGGATACCTCGGACAACTACATTGAAGGAACGACTTTCAACAAAGTGTATAAGCATTATTTGTTTGATGCAGCCCTTAGAAATCACTTTATGAAGATTGTCGAGTACATCGAGATTGCCTTAAGATCACAAATTTCATACAAGCTCGCCCACAAGTATGGTGCTCTTGGATATACGAATGCCGCTAATTTTTCTAAAATTCAATTTCACCAACGCTTTATGGAGGATTTGCAAAAATGCATTCAAAAACAGCACAAAGAAGTGCTTATTGCTCATCATAGAGAGAATTACCAAGATAGATATCCTATCTGGGCGGCCTTTGAAGTTAGTACAATTTCTATGATGTCCTCACTCTATAAAAATTTAAAAACGTCTGACAAAAAATCTATTGATCGAGAATACTACCCTTCTCGAAACATAAGTTATAGGGAACTTGAGAACTGGTTCCACGTCTTAACTGTTTTTAGGAATAGATGTGCTCACTACAGCAGACTTTTTAATTATAGAATCCCTGTTACCATAAGATACACACGAAATGATGAATTATTAGGCTTAGACAAAGCCTTTCTTTTTGGAGCTATCTACAATGCGAAGTACCTGATAAAGGATAGAACAATCTGGGATAGTTGGGTGACTGAGCTATCCTCATTAATCGAAGCTTACACTATAGTTGATATATCCCTTTTGGGATTCCCTACAAACTGGGAGCATCTGCTACGAAAGCAATGATAATTCTCTCTTGCAACATGCAAGCCTAAATCACATTTTTCTGTGTAACTTGTTCACCACCGTTTGGCACAGATTGTTTGCATGAAAAAACGACTGAGTATCTTTCGAACCTAGACTTTGGTCTAGGTTCATTTTAACTCCAAAGACGGAGGATAGAGTTTTCCAGTTCATGGTATGCTGTGAATAACGAAAGTAATTGCTCTACATACAACCGTTCGGAAAATTGATCTTGTATTAAGAAGGAGAGATATTATGGCTAAACGTACGATCCTTGCGCCTGTTCTCATTTTGCTGGGCGTGTACCTGATTCTGAACCAGGGAGGTTCACTCGGTCCGGGTACAATCTTCGCTACATTCTGGCCCACGTTATTCGTGATCCCACTCGGGCTGTTCTTCCACTGGCTCTACTTCTCCATGATTGGCAGAGGGGTTGGACTGCTGGTTCCTGGTGGACTGCTGCTCACCGTCGGTATCGTCTGTCAGATCGCCATGTTGTTCAACAACTGGAGTACAATGTGGCCGGGCTTCATTCTGGCTGTAGCTGTTGGTTTGTTCGAATTGTATTGGTTCGGTGGTCGGAACAAATGGTTACTGATCCCCATCAACATTCTAACAGTTATATCGCTGCTGTTCTTCGCTGTGATGTCGATTGGCACGATGCTGAGCAGCTTGAGCTTTATCCAACCGTTCGTGGCGATTGTGCTGATTATGGGTGGGGCATGGATCATGGTGGGTCGCAAAAAGCGCATGTAACCCTTTATTCGTTTCCACTTGATCACTGCGGTGACAGAACAACTTCGGATCGCTGTTATCCCCGGATTTTTTTGAATCCCATCTAGAATGGGAAAATCCGTTGATAAAGGCGACCGCTTCGCTTCCTTCGTTTGTTCTGTCCCCTCCGTTAACGTGTGATCTTTAATGATCATCTTATATGGCACTTCAAGCGCTATTGCTCTGAAGTAAGTAACAAAAAAAGGGGTGCTGCTCGTCATTCAAATGAAATGACGAGCAGCACCCCTTTTTGTTTTTTTTTCAAATCTAACGAACTGTGCACACCCTATTGGCGGTTATTTACTGTGCATTTTAAACTCCAGGAACAGGTCGTTATAATGCGAGAGCATTTTTTTACCCAGATTATCGTAGACCTCCAGCTTACCTGTCAGTGTCTCGTCTGGATAGAAACGTTCATCCTCGGAGACGTCCTCTGGCAGCAGCTTAAGTGCCTCGGCGTTTGGTGTGGAATACCCGACATACTCCGCATTGCGAGCGGCATGATCCGGGTCCAGCATGAAGTTGATAAACTGGTGTGCCCCTTCAATATTACTCGCTGTTTTTGGAATAACCATGTTATCGAACCAGAGGTTCGAGCCTTCTTCAGGCACCATGTAATCCAACTTGTCGTTCTCATCCATAATCTCGGACGCATCCCCGGACCATACAAGTCCAACTGCTGCTTCCTCATTCGCGAGTAACATTTTGATCTCGTCTCCGACAATTGCTCTGACGTTTGGCGTCAATGTAGACAGCTTCTTCAGCGCTTCTTGCAGATGGTCTTCGTTGGTATCATTCAGAGAATAGCCGAGACTGTTCAATCCCATCCCAATGACTTCGCGTGCACCGTCAAGGAGCAGGATTTGATTTTTCAAACGCGGGTCCCACAGGTCATTCCAGCTATCAAACGTCAACCCATCCACCAGCTCAGGATTGAACACAACCCCCACTGTTCCCCAGAAATAAGGGATCGAGTACTTGTTGCCTTCGTCAAAGGACAAGTCCAAGAACCGCGGATCGATGTTGCTCAGGTTAGTCAATTTGCTGTGATCAATTGGAACGAGCAGGTCTTCCTCTTTCATTTTGCTAATCGCATATTCGGAAGGAATCGCCACATCGAACGTAGTACCGCCCTGCTCAATCTTGGTCAGCATCGCTTCATTGGAGTCAAACGTCTGATAGATGACCTTAATGCCTGTCTCGTCCTCAAATTCCTTGAGCAGATCTGGGTCGATATAATCGCCCCAGTTATAGATGGTCAGTGTGTTGCCGCCAGAATACCCCTGACTCTTGTTCAGATACGAAGCCAGGATCATTAGGGCAAACGCGGCCACAAAAACAAGCGCAAATGTCCGTACCAGTTGTTTCATGGTCGCAGCCCCTTTCCTCCTGGAGGTATCCGTGTTGCACGGCGGTTAATGAAGTAATATCCAACAACTAGCAACACGGTCAGCAGGAACAATAGGGTGGACAGAGCATTGATGGACAACGAAACGCCCTGCCTTGCTCTGGAGTATATCTCTACCGAGAGTGTGGAGTATCCATTACCCGTGACAAAGAATGTTACTGCAAAATCATCGAGCGAGTACGTCAATGCCATGAAGAATCCGGCAAAAATACCCGGTTTCACGTATGGCAACACCACACGCGTCAGAATCTGCCATGAACCAGCACCCAGATCGCGTGCCGCGTCCATCAGAGTTGGACTCATCTCCTGCAGCTTCGGCAGTACCATGATCACGACAATTGGTACGCTGAATGCAATATGAGACAGCAGAACCGAAGTGAAGCCCAGTTTGATACCAATCATGGTGAACAGAATCAGGAACGATGCACCAATGATGACATCCGGACTAACGATGAGCACGTTATTGAGTGACAGTAGCGTGTTCTTGGTCCGTTTGCGACGCACATGGTAGATCGCCAGTGCTCCTGCTACACCAAGGATCGTCGAGATCGCTGATGACAGGAGCGCAATGATAAATGTATTCAGCACAATGATGAGCAGCCGAGTATCAGCGAACACCTCTTTGTACCATTCGAGCGTGAATCCTTCGAAGCTGCGCATATGGCCGCCACTATTGAAGGAATAGAAGATCAGATACGCAATCGGTGCGTACAATATGGCGAATACAACGGCTAGATAGACGTTAGACAGCTTTCCGTTTCTTCCCATTACGCACCTCCTTCTTGCCTGATCCAGTCAGGAACATAATAATCGCCATCGCAATAATCAAAAAGACGGCAATTGTTGAACCCATCCCCCAGTCCTGGGTGACGAGAAAATGCTGTTCGATCGCTGTTCCCAGCGTAATTACACGGTTCCCCGCAATGAGGCGGGTAATCATGAACAGAGACAGCGCAGGAATAAATACAGCCTGACAGCCTGATTTTACTCCACTAATCGTCAGTGGAAAGATAACCCGGCGGAATGTCAGCCACGATGAGGCTCCCAGATCACGCGCCGCATAGATCAACGATGGATTCATCTCTTCCAGCGCATTGAAGATCGGCAGAATCATGAATGGAATGAAGATGTACACCGAGACAAAAATAAAGCTGAAATCGGTGAACAAAATCTGCTGTGTACCAATACCCACCACTTCAAGCAGGGAGTTGGTCAGACCGTACGTTCCGAACAGGCCGATGAAGGCATACGCTTTTAGCAAAAGATTGATCCAGCTTGGCAGAATGATCAGCAGCAACCATAGCTGCTTGTGCTTCGTCCGGGTCAGCATATACGCCGTCGGGTAGGAGATTAGCAGCGAGAACGCCGTAATCAGAAATGCATACCAGAACGAACTGAGCGTCATCTGCAAGTACACCGGTGTGAAGAATCGGGCGTAGTTGCCAAACGTGAAGTTACCCTCCACATCGAAGAACGAATAATAGATGACCAGCAGAACCGGCGCCACAACAAACAACACCATCCATAATACATATGGAATCAGATACGCATTGCGTGTGCTGGCCTTAGTCTGCATGAGCGGCCTCTTGGTAGGCTTCGAGTCGTTTGTCGAACTCTTCTTCGGTCTCGTTAAAGCGCATGACGTGTACCGCTTCCGGATCAAAATACAGTCCAATCCGTGCGCCTACAACGGCTTTCTTGGTTGAATGAACAAGCCACTCATTGCCCGCATCATCGTACGTGGATATCTCGTAATGCACCCCGCGGAATAACTGGGAATCCACATTGACCTTGAGTTTGCCTTGGTCTTCGGTTGTAATCTCCAGATCCTCTGGGCGAATGACAATCTCTACCGGCTCGTCCCGCTGGAGACCCTGATCGACACACTCGTGCTGTGCGCCAGCGAATTCCACCACAAAGTCCTGCTTCATTTTGCCCGATACAATGTTCGATTCACCGATAAAGTCTGCTACAAAGCGGTTAATCGGCTCATCATAGATATCATTCGGTGTACCGCTCTGTTGAATCACGCCGCCATTCAGGACAAAGATCTCATCCGACATCGCCAAGGCCTCTTCCTGATCATGTGTAACAAAAATAAACGTAATACCCAGTCGCTGTTGCAGCTCCCGCAGCTCGTACTGCATTTCAGTCCGTAATTTCAGATCAAGTGCCGAGAGCGGCTCGTCCAGTAGAAGAATCTCAGGTTCGTTCACAATGGCGCGTGCAATCGCGACACGTTGTCGTTGTCCGCCGGACATTTCGCCAATCTCCCGGTTTTCATACCCGGATAGATTGACGAATTTGAGGGCTTCCAACACTTTGCTGCGAATTTCAGCCGTTTTCATCTTTTTGATCCGCAAACCAAAGGCTACGTTCTCAAATACATTCAAATGTGGAAATAATGCATAATCCTGAAATACGGTATTCACCTGCCGCTGGTGGGCAGGCACTCGGTTGATGAGCGCACCGTTAAAATAAATACTGCCCTGTGTCGGCTCCGCAAAACCGGCAATCAGCCGCAATATCGTTGTTTTCCCGCAGCCCGATGGGCCAAGAAGCGTATAAAATTTACCCCGCTCAATCTCAAAGCTGACCGCCTTCAATACGGCTTCATCCTGATCGTATTGCTGAGTCACCGCTTCGAAGCGGATAATCGGTTGTTGTTCTGACATGCTTCACATCGCCCCCTTATACTTGAGGTACCTCTTAAGTCTGTACACTTTCGTTCATGCATCCTTATAGATAACCCATCTATTATATATGATTCAGGTATATCCGCAATGGTTTTGATGTAAACGCCGCGTGTCATTTCTTCTTATTTTCAAAAATCCTGCATACATTACGGGTAATGTCGATAATACGTACCCATATGGAGTAAATGAAGGATTTTTAGGATTCCATTTTATGTGTGAGAGGAGTCTTGGCTCTTGGATATTCGTCGTAACCTGCCTTTGCTGATGACCATTTGTTTCTTAAGTCAGATGGGCGGATTCATGATCCTGCCCCTATTTCCTTTGTTTATTGAGGAATTCGGCCTGTCCGGCTGGATGATGGGGGTTATTTTTGCACTCTTTTATGTGGGGAAAGTAATTGGTGGCGTTCCAGCAGCGGCAATTTATAAGAAACTAGGTGGTAAAAAGGCTCTCATCCTGATGCTGATCCTGCTGGCTGTCTGTATGGGCGGCTTCGCGCTGTCTACTGCTGTGGTGTTATTCGGCCTGCTCCGACTTCTACAGGGGCTCGCTTCCACGGGCCTTACCGTGGTCGTACGTTCCATCATCGGAGATGAGGGTAATGTAGACAACCGCGGCCTGTACAATGGATATATCAGCAGTAGTGAGGGCGGCGGCATGGTGCTCGGTCCGGTCATAAGTGGCTGGCTCGCGCTGCACTGGCCATTGTCGGTGCCTTTTTTACTCGTTACCGTATGTTGTCTGATGGCCGTGGTCGCTGCGATGGGGATGAAGACAACGGCACAAGCTAGAGCTAATCTTAAATCCGGTGATACGTTAAGTGATCATCTATTAGAAGATCCTTCGGGTGTTGTTAAGCAGGAACCTCTGGTCAACTCAGCACACCCGGTGCTCCACACGGATGACACCCCTCCTTTACCTTCAACAACATCTGATGCACTGCATACGCAAGCTGCGGATACCTCCTTAACCTCCCAATCCAACCAAGCTCCCGAATCAACAACAACTGGCCCATACACAGGGTTCACCAGGCGGCAACAGCTTGTTGGCTACGGTACGGTACATTTTCTGGAGATGAGCGCGTATGCGTTATTCCTCACCTATTTTGCACTGTATGCAGCTCACATCATGCATTGGGACCCGTTTGCAACCAGTCTCGCCTTCACCGTCTCAGGGATTTCTACGCTTGCCGCTGCTCCCTTTGTCGGTTATCTCTCTGACCGGATGGGCGATCGTCTGCTGCTCTGCATGCTTGGCATGTTCCTGATTGGAATCGAAGTTGTTGTATTTCTAAGCACGTCCTCTCATCTATGGGTCTACGTTGGCATGCTGATTGGCGGGGTTGGCGGTGCATGTTATATGGATTCGTTCTTTGCTCATATTGGTGATCATATCCCGGACGAGAGTCGAAGTTCTGTCATAGGCAAAATTGTCTCTGCTGCCGAGATCGGCTCCATCGTGTCTCCACTGGTTGCAGCGCTACTTATGGAAGTTGGCTCGCTTTACTCCGTGTTTGTGTTCAATCTGGTGCTGATTGCTGTTGCCATTGTAGTTCAGGCTGTGATGCGCAGTCGGTACAAGACAAGGCAGGTGTAAATGCAAAAGGGAGATGTCCCACAAGTCATGAATATGACGGAGGACATCCCTTTATTGGCGTAATTATTTTCTAACGAACTACACAAGTGTTATTCGCTTCAATTTCCACAGGGCGGTATTTTAACGAATCACAGAAGTACTATTTCCCCGAAATGGTGCTTCCTCATCGGTTTCAGGCAGGTTAATGCCGATATATCGCCACTGAAGTTCGTTAAATTACAATTCCATAATTAATCCGCCCTGTAAGGCGCGCTCGGTTCGTAAGCTTTACAAACTCGTGAGATAAACCGTTTCGGTGGCAACCTCTCGATTATATTTTTCCCAATAATGTTGCTATGTGTACTGCATTTTCTTGAATTTTTCTTTTTAAGTAAGGGTCGGTCCTTTCAGGCAATTCCGTTGGTTTGAAAAATTCTGCTTCAAGAACTTCAACCCCATCTGGCTTCAGTTCTCCCTCATACTCCGTGCAAATATAACCAATGACCACATTGTAGTATTCATGCCCATTTCTTAATTTCGTGTACAACTCTTTTCCTGAGAAGACGCCATACAGATGAAGTTTCTTGATCTCTATCCCAATCTCTTCTCTGACCTCTCTTATTGCTGACTCTTCCACCAATTCGCCGAGCTCCATGTTTCCACCTGGTACTCCCCACGTATCATCCAGATGTCGGACTAATAGAATCTCACCTGTCTTGTTCAAGATCAATATACTCGGTCTCACCAAAATAACAGGAGCATTGCCAACCATTCCTCGCAACATTTCAATATAACCCATGGATTGTCCCCTCCCCTATGTGAAGTCAAAGTCATGGCTTCATTATAGGTGTGTTATATATTTCCATATAGAGAAAGAATATTTTCATTTTTTTCCTATTTTAAAGCCCTTCGTTTGATACAAAAGGATCACAAAAAATAACCCGTCTGCACAATTTAGTGTGCAAACGGGCATTTCATTGGTGCATCTCCGGCCTGCGGCTGGTGATTCTCTACCTGTGCATTCTGCTGCTCACTGCTTCGCAGTTCTGCGGCAGATGCCACGCCATCTTTCAGGGTATACGCCTGATCCTGACGGAAAAAGTTCGGCTTCACGATCTCATTACGATAGGAGCTGTGGAAAATATGTGTTGTCGCCGGGGATACTGGCGGAATCAGCCACACCCAATCTCCGGTCAGTTCACGCCCAGCCTTCTCTTCCCGCTGTTCAAATAAATCGAACTGCGTTGCCGCCGTGTGGTGATCCACAATGCTCACACCTGCTTTTTTGAACGAATGCAGCACAGCCACATTCAGCTCAACTAACGCACGATCTTTCCACAATGTCGTTTCACTCGACGTATTCAATCCAAACGCTTCCGCCACCGCAGGCAGCTTGTTATACCGGAACGTATCCGCCAGATTACGGGCGCCGATCTCGGTACCCATATACCAACCATTGAATGGTGCTGCTGGATAAGATATACCGCCAATCTCCAGTCGCATATCAGCAATCATCGGCACACCGTACCAGCGCATGCCCAGCTCGGCAATTTCCGCTTGCTCCGGATGTTCAATAAGAACTTCCACAATCTCTTCTTCTGGCACAACATACCACTCTGGGGCTTGTCCTTGTGCCTGAATAATGAGCGGTAACACATCATAGGGGCTACCTGCCCCTTGCCAGCCAAGTGACATCGCCGCCTTGGTCAGCTCCACCGAAGCAGGATCTCCGATAATACCTTGCTCTGTCTCATATCCCGCATAACGAATAAGCTGATGATTCCAGAGGCGTACAGGAGTTCCATTCGGCCCATCCGCTGGAAGGATGGTAATCATCGGGATTACTTTGCCACCGTTGGATGCCACATGGATATGATTCAGCACAGCTTCCGCTGCCGTTCCTGCCGTATCAGCGTGACGGGCGTCCACGATCCGCAATTTATCCCAAAACAGACGCCCAATGCAGCGGTTGCTGTTCCGCCATGCCATTTTACAACCCTGCTCCAATTCCTCTGTGGTATGCACATAAGTACCAGTTACTTCGATCTCTCCCATAACGGCAACAAGCCGGGCCTCTGCGTCTTCACGCGAATGGCCCAGCTCTTCATAACATGTATATATAAACCGTTCAGCTTCTTCCTGCAATTGTTCCAGGTCTGACAGCATCGTTCATTCCACCATTCTGTACATCTTGAATGCCATCATTATACGGCAAGCGCACCGGATTTGTAAGCGAACGGACACTTTGTTCACGGACTCTACATATCGTTGTCAGGATGTAGGGTGACTTTGCTTATTTGCCCAGAAATGCGGTTAACATCCAGACCTCTTTATCCAGTGCAGCGGTGAATCCAATCAGCATATCTTCGGTTGCGTTATCTTCCGCTTCTCCTGCTTCGTGAATGCCTTGACGAATGACTTCCACCATCGTGTGCAGATCAGCAACCACCGACTCTACCATACGCTCAGCAGACAGCTGTCCTTGTGCCTCTTCAATCGGAGACAGACGTAGTTGTTCACCCATCGTAGCCACTGGACGTCCACCAATAGCAAGCAAACGTTCTGCAACTTCGTCCATATTTGCCGTAGCCAAGTTGTACAGCTCTTCAAATTTGGCATGCAGTGTGAAGAAATGAGGTCCTTGAACATACCAGTGGAAGTTATGCAGTTTCGTGTACAACACGGACCAACCTGCGATCTGACGGTTCAAAACCTCTTGAAGTGCTGTGGCGTTGTTAGTAAAAGTGTTGTTTCTAGTTTGGATTGTGCTCATGGAATTTATCCCCTCTCGAATATAAAATAGAATTTGAATTTTATAATGGATTGCTTTGATTCGCTTCTTTTTAATTTAGACTTAATCTAAATCTTGTTTTAATTATAACACCGCATATCCTGTTTGGGAAGGCTCTGAACTACTCTTTCAAATGAAGATTCCATGAAGTACAGCTTCATAGAAACGTTGGAACAGGCTAATTAAAAAAGATGATTTTAAGCAAACTCTCCCCAACCTATTGGAGTTATGATAGACTCATCTGATCGGATTATCCATAAATTAGTGAAATAGGATGATACCCATCATAAAGATAGTTACCATTATAGGAAGTTAACTTAGTCACTATTGCGGAGGTAAACATGAGGATATTTCAATTTAAACAAGAGTCAGGGAAGAAGATTACCAAATTCGATTCTAATTTCGTAATGTCACGTATAACGCAGACCAACAAAGCAGCTCATATTGGATGTATGCATTTAGCTGAGGGTGGGGTCATAGGTTATCATCAAGCTGTAGTTCCTCAACTCCTTTTAATCGTAAGTGGAGAGGGTTGGGTTAGAGGGGAAGCAAATGAATACATCAAAGTTCGTTGTGGCGAAGCGGTTCTCTGGGATAAACATGAATGGCACGAAACCAAAACAGAAGCTGGACTCATGGCAATTGTAATTGAAAGCGAAGAGTTAGACACCTCATTAATGATGCCTTTATAGAAGGTATAATATAAAAAAGCAGACCTGCACCTAAGACGGTAACAAGACTGCTCCTTTAAACATAAATCTCCTTAAACTTGAACACACTCAAAAGTCAGAATACGACTGATCTCTTCATAGCTTGATGCTACAAAATGAGGTTGATGATCGGACTCCGGCAGCGCCTCCCGATGGTTGAACCAGATGACTGTCCAGCCTGCATCCACTGCACCTACCACATCATTACGCCACGAGTCTCCGATGTAATAGCTGGAACGGGCATCTGTCCCGGACTGCTTACTCACATATTCAAACAACCTGCGATCCGGCTTCGCATAACCAGTCGTTCCGGAGATGAAGACCAGATGCTTGTCCACGAGACTGAGCACATCCAGTGCTTCAAGCTTGCGGCGCTGATGCTCTCCTTCTCCATTGGTGATTAGACCAACGGTATGGCCTTCTGCCTGAAGCCTTCTGATCAGCTCATACGCTCCTTCAAAAGGTACAATCTCAAACTGTCTGCTCAGATACTGTGCTTGTAGTTCTTCAGCCTGTCCCGATTGTAGGGGGAGTCCGAACTCTTCCATCGTCAACTCAAACCTCCGACGGCGCATTCGCTCTACTGCATCCGCTTCTGGTACAGCGGACAGATCTTCTTGTGCAGACAGCCAGTCACTATAATAACGAAAACGATGATAGGCCTCAGCATAAGGGAACTCATCGGGCAGGCCGAGAACGTCCTGCAACGCGCCACGAAGTGGCTGCAAGTGATCATATAACGTATCATCCACATCGAAAAATATCGTTTTAGCATTATTTATTTCACTCATAATGGTTGTCTATCCTCCTGCTTTTGCGTCCAAACACTCTTTTCTTACTACTATATATGTATTCCTATGCCTCGTCCAAAAGGGATTTGTTGCGTGATCATCTCTACTCCAGAACAGTGCCCATAATAACGCTTAGACCAGAATTGATCGGACGGCTTTATATGTTAAAATAAGGATGATTAAATCTGAGGTGATGACGATGTTCAACCCAAAATTCTTCTTCTATTAGTTGTGCTCAAGGCACTGGCTACTCAAGCCAAAATCTAGCCCGGTACAACGGGGATGAAGATGTTCACACAGGAAGAGATTCAATCATGGGAAAATGAAACAGCTTTTGCACAGAGACACAACAAGAAGTTCATTGATCCAAGAAAAGAAAAGCTGAAAGATCACCGTAAAGGAATCAAGAGCACGCATTACAACAAAGAAAGTAAACCCGATCGTAAACATGATTATCGTCTGTATAGAACCAAAATGAAGCGTCTCATGCACCACGAGCAATACGATCTTCTGCACAACTATAAACGAACGAGCGGTTGGCTAACTTGGTAAACTGGAGTTAGAAGAGTAGTCCTTACATAACATTACTGCGCTACATCAAAATCAGTAGCCTTTTAAGTTAAGAAGGACTTCTTTTTTCAATCAATTACATACCGTTTCATTCGTTACTGACAGTTAGAATATATCGAGGAGGCCTTTATTCATGTGGAAAGAGCATCTACATAGCATTTCGAAGGAGTATACGTTCAGTCCCCCTGCATCTGGTGATGACATTGCAAAGGTGGAAGACTCCTTACAGGTTACGCTCCCTCGTGAATTAAAAGAAATATTGCTCGAAACCAATGGAGTCAGAGCTATTTACGATTTGGGACTTATCTGGTCAGAAGATCAAATTAAGAATGAAAACAGACATTATCGGGATGACCACTCCCAAGATTACTACATGCCCTTTGATCACCTGCTCTTCTTCGGGGAAAGTGGGATTGGGGATTTATTTGCTTTTCCTGTGACAGGGGATGGAACGTGTAGAGATGACGTGTTTGTGTGGAATCATGAAAATGACAGCCGAAAATGGGTCGCACCTTCAGTGTCCAAATATTTGGAGTGGACTTTAGAAGGCAAAATAAAAATTTAGGTTACACGGACTAACGGACCCTAATCTACGATGAATAATTAGATAATTTTGTATTTCCATTTAATGAATATTATATTAATGAACACATTACAAATGAATAAAAGGTGGAATCAACTTATGAGTATATCAGAAAAGAAATGTCATGATTGCGGAGGAACATCTTTCGTAGAAGCATCGGATTACATCAACCTTCGTCCATTGGATAAGAAAATGACTCTCGGTGTGGAAAAAATGTACACGGTTTGTCTGGATTGCGGCGAAGTTGTTTCCATTAAAGTGAAGAACCCAGAGAAGTTGCTAAAATAATAATTCCAACAAGCACAGACAAAAACACCCTAGCTCACAATTGTGAAATAGGGTGTTTTTTCACGACATATGTGTCTTCAGTCTATACAATTAACGATACAACCTTACCTGCATTCACATCAATCAGGCCATAGTCCGTAATCTTCAGCGCGGGACTTACCGCAAGGGAGTGCGTGCTAATCGACATGATCGGATTGTAATGCACGTACCCAAGAGACAACATCGCTGCTCTCAGTTCCTTCACTTGATGGGATACCACTGCAAGTGGTTCCTCCGTCAAAATGCCACCTACGGGAAGTTCCAGATGGGACAGCACCTTACCATCTTCCACTACACAGAAGCCGCCCTGGCTCGAAATTACCGTGTTAGCTGCCAATATCATATCTTCACGATTACGTCCTACAACCAGCAGGTTGTGATTGTCGTGTGAATATGTCGTTGCAATAGCACCACGTTTGATAGTGTCTCCACCGATCAGACCATGTGCACGATTGCCGTTCACACCATAACGTTCAAAGGTCGCGATCTGCGCATATCCGCTTTCTTCCCAGCGTAATTCACCATCCGAGGACTGAACCGGTGCAATATGCTCTTCCACAAAGGTAGAACCATCCTTCACCATCATGACACGGCACTGGTGCTCACCTTCACCAGCGAGATCAATACCTGATCCATTGACTTTCGGGTCTGACAACTGAATTGCAAAATCTGCTACGCCCAGCTTCTCCAACTGTACACTCTTATAGAAATGAGGTGGGAACTGCCCGGTTATGCGTTCCTGCTTATACGGTTCGTAACCGTCATAAACTTTGCGGCCGTTTTTGTACACCTGATCAATAGAGAGCTCCTCCAGGTTAGATAACAACACATAATCGGCTACTTTGCCTGGGGCAACGCTGCCACGATCGGTCATTTTCATCCGGGAAGCAGGGGTTGATGTTGCTGCATAAATCGCGTCTTCCGGACGCATCCCCATCTGAATTGCCTTGCGTACGATATGATCCAGATGACCACGCTCCACCAGTGAATCCGGCATTACATCATCTGTTACGAAGCAGAAATGCTGCGCCACATCATGTTGAATCAGGTACTCCATGACTTCTGGGGTCATTGATTTCTCTTGAATTTCAATAAACATACCTGCCGCAATCCGAGCCTGTAATCCCTCAATGCTCTGATGAGTATGATCGGAATCGATACCTGCGTAGATCAGTCGATGCAGATCGAGTCCAAGCAGTTTCGGTGTATGTCCTTCGATCACAAGATCCGGATATTTTTTGCGAATATGCTGTAAAATCTGGTTTGTCTTGCATTCCGGATCACGGATGACATCGACATAGTTCATGATCTCTCCCAGACAGATGATCTCGCCAGTGGCGAGCAACACGTCCATATCTTCAATCTCGATCGAACCGCCTGTTGTCTCCATCGGGGTTGCCGGAACGGAACTTGGGATCGCATAGAACATATCCACGGTGGTGTCACGACTCACAGCCATCATCTCCTGCACACCTTCCAGCCCGAACACATTCGCCATCTCATGCGGTTCTGCGACAATGGATGTTACCCCGCAGCCAATCAGACCATGAGAAAAGGTTTCCGGTGTCACCATCGTACTTTCGATATGCAGATGGATATCAATCAAGCCAGGAATCATGTATCTTCCCCGCGCATCAATGACTTCGTCTGCCTGAATCATCTCAGATCCGCCGGGTCCAACATACAGGAATCTGCCGCCCAACACAGCGACGTTGTTCATTTCAAACCGTTTATAATAACTGTTATACACATGTACATTCACAATTAGTTGATCTGCACGCATGGGGCATAATCTCCTTCTTCACAAACGTTTCACCGCGATCCGGACTGGGCACAATGAACCTGCACTTTAATCTAATGCAATGCACTTGATTGCGTACCACTGCCTCGCCCGGAATCTTCGCATGAAATGCCTTCTTTACTGCTCTTATTTCTCCTTACATTCACGACTACTCTACCAATACAAGCTTGTCCTGTGGGAAAATCAGGCTAACACGCTGCCCACTAAGGTACGGTGTTTCCATCTCCTGATTTGCTGTAAAATCACCGAGTTCCGTCTCGATTACATACTGATAACTGCGTCCCAGATACGTGCTGACTTTGATAATCCCCGGCAAAGCATTCACCACATCCGCAGAAGTATCTCCACTAACGATCAGATCATCCGGGCGAATTGCGCCTTTACGAGCACCGGGACGTGCTGTTCCAGGATGTGCGGTTGCTGTAAATGTGCGTCCACCTGCACTCAGTGTGATTAATTCACCAGCATCACTACGCTCCGCGAATTCAATGAAATTATGGAACCCGATGAATCGTGCTACAAACTCCGTTGCCGGATATTTGAAAATGGTTTCCGGGCGGTCGAGCTGCTCAACCACGCCTTTGTTCATAATCGCTACCTGATCCGAGATCGAGAAGCACTCTTCCTGGTCATGAGAGACATACAGCGTTGTGATGCCCAGCTCTTGCTGAATGCGGCGAATCTCCACCCGCATGTTGAGGCGCAGGTTGGCATCCAGGTTACTGAGCGGTTCGTCGAACAAGAGCAGGTCAGGTTCAATGACCAATGCACGAGCAATGGCTACACGCTGACGCTGTCCACCGGACAGTTCTTGTGGAAAACGTTTCTCAAATCCATTCAGGTTAACGACTTCCAGGATTCGCATCACACGGGAAGAGATATCCTTGTCTTTCACCTTGCGCATCCGCAGGCCAAAGGCCACGTTGTCATAGACAGATAGATGCGGGAATAACGCATAACTCTGAAATACAAATCCGAAGTTCCGCTTGTTCGCCGGAACCTTCGTATAATCCTTGCCGCCGAACATAAACTTGCCCTGTGATGCTTCCAGAAATCCGGCGATGAGGCGCAGCGTAGTTGTTTTGCCGCAACCGCTCGGTCCGAGCAGGGAGAGCAGTTTACCTTTTTCCAGCTCCAACTGAAAATCCTTCAGGATTGTCTGCTTATCGTATGCCACGGATACGTGGTCTAATGTCAGCAATGCCATAGCGTTCTGCGCCTCCAATTAACGTTTAGTAAAGTATGAAAATCCGCCCATGATCCGTTCGATCACGAACATTAATAGTCCGGTCAGTACCATCAACAGCACGGAAATCGCTGCAATCGTTGGGTCAAAATAATTCTCCACATACGTCAGCATCTGGATCGGTAATGTGCTTACCCCTGGTCCGGTCATGAACACCGAGATGTCCACGTTGTTGAAGGACTCCAGGAAAGCAATCAGCACGGCAGCGATAATTCCTGAGCGGATGTTGGGAAGCACGATCGTGAAGAACGTTCTTACCCGTCCCGCACCAAGACTCAGCGCAGCTTCTTCCACTGCAAAGTCAAAGCTCGACAGACTCGACGCGATAACCCGAATGATGAATGGAAGCATGATAATCGTATGACCGATCAACAGTCCGAGATACATCGGCAGATGGTAGATTACGATCAGGTATTTCATCAATGTAAAACCAAGCACGATTCCCGGGATCAGTACCGGGGACAGGAACAGTGCGTTCAGCACGGACTTGCCTTTGAAATCGTAACGACTAAGTGCATACGCAGCCGGAACTCCGAGCACCAGTGCCAACAAGTTTCCCAGTAAGGAAATGATGATGGACGTCTGGAATGTGCGGAGGAAACCGCCTGTGTTGAAAATATTCTCATACCAGCGGAAGGAGAACCCTTCCGGCGGAAATTTGAGTACCGTTCCCGGTTCAAACGAAGTGACCGATATGATCAGAAGCGGGCCCAGCAGAAAGATAAAGACCAGCAGACTGAACAGGCCCAGCCCGATATGTTTCTCCCGCATATGTCTACCCCTTCGGATTTAAAGTTTTGGCCATTTTGTTCATGACACCAACCACGACAAATGTAATCACAATCATAATCGCGGCAACAACCGAGGCCAGATACCAGTCGTTGAGGGTCATGGCGTTCTGATACAGGAACGTAGCAATTACACGTTGCTTGCCTCCAAGGAGGGCAGGTGTGGTATACGCCGTCAGGCTTCCGACAAAGACAAGCACGGCTCCGATCACAAGTCCTGGCACAGCCAGCGGGAACACGACCCGGCGGAATGCCGTAATGCGCGATGCACCCAGACTTTGTGCTGCTTTGAGCAGGTCACCGTCAATGTTCTCCAGCACGCCCACCAGAGAGATAATCATCAGTGGCAGGAACAGATGCGTCAGACCAATCATCATCGCTGCTGGTGTATACAGAATATCCAGCGGCTTGTCCACGATACCCAGACCAACAAGGGTGTTATTGATCAACCCTTTGCGTCCAAGAATGATCATCCAGCTAAACGAGCGCACGACCGGGCTCGTCAGCAGTGGGAAGATCGCCAGTGCCAGCAAAATACCTTTGCGGCGCGGCGCTTTCTGTGAAATATAATAAGCTGTCGGGAATCCGAGCACCACACAGACGATGGTGGTGACCACGCTGACTTGCAGCGTCGTAAGCAATATTTTCAAAAAGTATGGGTCTCTGAAAAAATGCATGTATCCTTCAAACGTGAAGGAGTTTTCTTGGAAAAACGTCGACCCGATCGTCAGGACAATCGGAATGATCATAAATGCCGCCAAAAACACGAATCCCGGCAGCAATAGCCAGTAGATTACTGATTTCTTCATCGCGATACTCCTGACTTGTAATTTAATTCGAGATTGATACTTGAGTACTCCGACTGCAGTACCGTCCTTCGATCCCTGTTATCCCCCGATTTTTTGATTCATTCTCATAGGTGAAATTCGGGGAATAAAGGGGAACGCTTCGCTTCTCCAGATCGGTTCTGCACTCTCCGCAATCGTATAAATATCTTATTGGGCAGAGCAACTACGCATTTAATGCGTTGATAAACAGTTCAAGGAATGCTTCCGCATCTACGGTTTCGCAGACGAGGGTGTTGGGCTGCTCGCCCAAACGGTTTTGGAAGTCACATACCATCTGACCATCGCACAGGCGGCTGGCGGTTTCGACATCGACATAATACGATTTGCGTCCTACCAGTTCCGGGGCAAGGACTACGCCTACGGCTAGTGGATCATGCAACGCGCAAGCGCGGACGCCGTTCATTTGTTCGTAACGGTTGATGTAAATCTCCGTGCTTTGAGCAACGTATGCGCGCAGTGCAGGATCAGTGAGACGCTCAATCGTTGCTTCATTCAGCAATGTTTGACGCGTCACATCCAATCCGACTTGGGTAAGCTTCTCGATGCCTGCGTGCAGTACGATGCGTGCGGCCTCTGGATCAGCGTAGGTGTTGTACTCGGCGGTTGGTGTGATGTTGCCATGTCCACTAACTACGCCACCCATGAAGATGACTTCCTTCAATAAAGAAGGCAATTCAGGACACTTCATCAGCGCGAGTGCCAAGTTCGTTAAGGGTGCGGTCATGATTAATGTCAGTTCGCCCGGATATTGCTTGGCTTGTTCCACGATAAAGTCTGGCGCAAAACCTTCCTCGGCTTTCTTAGACACGGCCGGATCAGGCAGCGCACCGCCCAATCCGTCCTGTCCATGTACCCGGTGTTCATAATGAGACTTGCGAGTGAGTGGTCCAGCTGCTCCGGCAATGACCGGGATCGTTGGTGCACCCGCGAGTTCAAGAATTTTGCACGTATTCTCTGTTGCCTGCTGGAGTGATACGTTCCCACAGACTGTGGTGATGCCGAGAATGTCCAACTTCCGACTTTTGACGGCCAGCAAAATCGCCAGTGCATCGTCAATCCCCGTGTCCACGTCCAGAATGATGCGATTTTGCGCTTCACTCATCCGTTCTCAACTCCTATGCGGTGATATGGTTGCTTGCTGCAAATGATATAAGTTAAACATGTTGACCAAAGATAACTTTTAAGTCAGTCGGTTACTTGTTTATTGTGCAATCTCACGGTTCCAGCGATCTGTCCAGCCTTTAACCTGTTGATTCACGAATTCCATATCCAGCTTGTTCAGCTTCTCAACAACTTCAGCGCCGTATGTTACGCCTTCTGCTTCTTCAGCAGTCAGTTCAACCTTTGTGTTAACCGGGGAATCGACTTTGGCTTTGGCAGATTTCGCTTGTACATCCTGGCTCAGCTGCCAGTTGATGAACTCTTCAGCGAGCTCTTTGTTTTTGCTGCCCTTCACGACATTGATTGTGTTCATCACGGCATATGCACCTTCGCTAGGTGTAACAAACTTTGCATTAGGCACCGCTGCTTTCAGATCTTTGAAATACATTTCCATGATCGGTCCGCCCGCAATTTCTTCTTGGGAGAACATGTTCACGAATTCGGATGTTTGACTGTAGAATTTCACCACATTGCCGCTCAGTTTTTTCAGTTCAGCAAATGCCGCATCTTCATTAAACGTATCGTTTCCAGCTACACGGGAAGCTGCATCCACAACCATTGGGCCTGCTGTTGCCGTAATATTCGGGATGGTCAGGTTACCTTCGAACGCTGGGTCCCACAGGTCACTCCATGAAGTCACTTCTTTGGATACAAGATCCGGGTTATAAGCGATACCGAGCTGTCCAACCGTGTAGGCCGGGCCATAATCTTCACCAAGTGGTGCTTTGGCAATATCATAAATGTCATTTACATTTGGAATTTTGGAGCGGTCAATTTTCTCAAACAGACCTTCATCGATACCTTGTTGTGCATAGTAATCAGACAGGTAGATAACATCGACATTTGATGTTCCTTGACGAATTTTATTCAGACGTTCAGCATTATTGCCTACTTCGAGCACGATGTCTACATTATGTTCTTTTTCGAATGGACCAAATACTTCTTCATTGAAGAAATCTTCGGAGAAGCCCCAAGTGGAGATAACCAATTTGTTCGCTGCGGTTCCCCCACTGCCTGATCCGCCTGTTGCATCATCCGTGCTGCTGCCACAACCTGCAAGTAATAATGATGTCATTGCCACTGCTGCCAAACCGCTAATCCACTTTTTCATCATGATCCTGATTCCCCCTGATATATGTGATGTGTATGAAAAAACAAAAAGAAAAGTGCTCTTGTATAAACAAGAACACTTTTCTTCGTAAACAAAGGAAAGCGACACCCGCTGCCGGTACATCATCGGTTTCTGCTTCAGAATCAATCCAAAGACAGACGCCATCATATGAAATTTGTACGGAACCTAATCCTGAATCCGGGCCATGACCTCTGCATACATCAACAAGAATCAATCCTGCCGATCCACCCTTAGGCCTGTTCCAGAATCACATTTGTGATTGCCCACTGAGTGGACGCATCATAATCCCGCAATATAGCTTCAATTGGCAAACCCATGTGTTGCTCGAGCTTCTCCCGGAATTTCTTCTTATATAAGACAGACATGCGGAAGTCCACTTCCAGCTTCAAGCCGGGGGCCTCCCCTTCCAGGGCGTCAGAGCGCGGTGAACGTCGGTGCTTCGCGTAGAAGGTCACAATATTCTGGTCAATGGTCACTCTCAGGAGAGTGGTGCCAAATCCGAACAGTTCCTTCGAGATTTCGTTATAATACTGGCACATCTTCTTCTTGCTCTCATTGCTGTCCAGTAGTTCCATGAACTCACCCACATCTCTTACTACCGTACATTCGACGTGTTAACACGATTGATTATACATAAATATACGATCATAGGCAACCCAAAAGATATAGTTAACATGAGAATAACACATAAAAGCGAACGATGAGACATTAACAGCCAAAAACAATTCGTCTTAAACCACAGTGAATTTACATTAATATACCTGCATGTCATTCCTATACTATTGTTGCTTCTATACTCCGTTTTCATACACACGATTCGAGGCTTTGTTTCAACTTTCCCTAAATGGGTACTAATTCCTGCGAAACATAGACAAACTTCGTCATTAACCGTTAAAATGAGACACAATGTTGACATGTTTTTATTTTCTAGAAATTGGAGGCTTATACCATGAAATGTCCAGTATGTAATCACGAAAATGGAGATGCCCATTTTTGCGAGAGGTGCGGCTCTAATCTAACGCAAACAACCTCATCACCAACTCCTGTACCGAACTCGGAATCTGCTGCTTCCGAACCCGAATATACCCGTTGGTCCAGCACGCAGGCTACCTCTTCCCAGGCATCCGTTCCATCCAACACACCATCCGTCTCCATTCACAAGGAACAGGCGAGAGAATCAACAGGTACCAATGACCATGCTTCTGCAGGAGACAATAGCTCCAATCAGTGGAATAATATTGTGCAGAATGAGAAAGTTCAGCAAGCCAAAGAAGTAAGCAAACAGTATCTATCCTATTTCCTCAGTGTATTGGCCCGTCCTTATCAGACGATGAAAACCGTTGGCGACCAGCATTCCCTAAACGGATGGCTAACGATGGCGCTAATTGCAGTTCTATCTTCTACATACTTCTTAATTACCTTTAGTCGCATAGGCATGGACGGCTTGTTCATTGGTGGATTTTTAAGACCGTTGTTGTTCACCGTCATTATCCTGATTGCCTCTATTGCACTGATGTACGCTATTCTGAAGATTGAAAAAATAACCTTCCGTCCCAAAACACTGGTTGCCCAGTTTGGTACATTGCTTGTTCCTGCTGTCGTATCCCTTGTTCTGGCGAATCTGTTTATTATCATCTCGTATTCCATCGCGATCTCATTGCTTGCTGTCTCGTATATTATTATCTTTGTTGCGCTAAACGCGGTGCTGTTCCAATATCCACTGAATCGTACCAAAGCAGCCATCGACAGCATGTACAGCGTGCTGATCGCCAATGTGGTAGTGTTCTTTATTCTGTATCGATTGTTGGGTGAGATTATCATTGGGCTGATCCGCTTGATGCTTTCGCCGTTTGGACGTCTGTAAACTATATCAGTTGGAATAAAGCTGTTTACACTCGTTACTTCGATGACAGAACAACCTTCCGATCGCTGTTATCTCCAGATTTTTTTATTCACTTTTACAAAGGTGAAAATCTGGAGATAAAGGCGAACGCTTCCGCTTCTTCAGGTTCTTTCTGTCCTCTACGTTTCGTGTAAAGTTATTTCAATAAATATAAATCTTACTGACTCTTTGGATTTATATTAAGGCCTTCCTTGCTCATGCCGGGAAGGCCTTTTTTTGGTTTTCCAAGGCATCATTGCGCTAGGCATGTTTCATACACTATAATGTGTAGTGCAAGAGGTATGTTCTTATTTACGTAACAAACACAAAACTAGCAACTCCCGTTACGTAATGAGTGGATTCACCATTGCCACAAACACTACATTGTGTAGTGTATTAATCACTCATTTTACAAAGAAAGCAGGGGAACTCTCTATGGACATGACTCATATGAATCATATGCAAATGGAGCACGAGGCAGGTACATCCTACCTGTGGCTCATCGTAGGTGTAATTGTATTGCTGTTCTCCATCGCCACCTATATCTGGGCATCACGCACACAGGGAAAAATCCTGGGCCACATGAAAAAGAAAGAGCGGGCGGACATCCAGAAAAAAAGTCGATCCCTTCGGCTGGCTGCACATGTAATGATGGCAGTGTCGATTATTACGTTTGGTCTGTTCTTCATGCAAGGGGCAGGTAAAACATATAATGTAGCCGATCTGAAGTCCAACGCGACAATCGACGTGACGGACGATAAATATTACGGGGCAGACCATACGGAGGACCCCATTCAGTATGAGATGACAATTCCAACATCGGGACCGCATAATCCGCATGATATCAAGTATGGATTTTACACCGACTTCCCGGGCTATAATTATCTGGTACACAATCTGGAGCACGGGGACATCATCATCTATTATCGTGAGAACGCCAGCGAGGATTTGAAGGAACATCTGAAATACCTAGCCAAATTCCGCGAAGCCGGAGCAGGTATTCTGGCTGTACCCAACAAGGATATTCCCGAAGGCAGTGAAGTCGTGGTGACCGCATGGACCAAAACGATGAAGCTCGACCAATTCGACGATGCCAAAGTAGGTACTTTTATCAATAAATATATTAATCAGGGACCTGAAAAGATTCCTGCCTCTGTTCGCCAGGGCGGCGGAACGATGTAATGACGTAATCACCCAGTCATGTGAAGCCCCTCTATGTAGTGACAATGAGGTGTGTTCCAATGATGAGCATGGTCAATATAGGATTGAAACAAAACCAGCTCCCGGATCAAATTGACTCGGGAGCTAATTCTTTATGGACCGGATGCCGATATTTCAAGTAGAAAACTGTATATTTGATATACAATACATACGAACCAAAGAAAAACGACAAACACCAAGTAAAGAGACAAAGAGACGATTGATTCAACAGATCAAGGGGGAACACTTTTACCAATGAACAGTTTGTTTATGAGGATCTTTTTATTTTTTTCCTGTCTGATGCTAGCCGCGGGTGCGGTTCTTGGCATTACCATGTACCGTTCATCGGCCCAACTGGTCGAGCAATCCATGGGGATGCAGGCACAGGCTGTGGGTGAACGGGCAGCTGCATTAATTGACACCTCTCTGTATGCACCACTCAGTACCGGACAGGACGAGACAGCGTATTACGGCATATTGCGTGAGCAGCTCAGTCAGTTGCGCGAGGCCAATGGACTCAAGTATCTGTATACCCTTGGTACACGCGAAGAAAATGGAACAAATACATATTTCTACGTTGTGGATGGGGCAGCTGCCGATGTGGCAGAGGATGACTTCTCCCCTTACGGTTCCGCAGAAGAGACCCATTATGAAGGAATGCTACAAGCTTTTGAACAGAATGAGCCTATTCGGGGCGAACTCACACAGGATGAATATGGCGCTACCATTACAGCATATGTGCCGATCCATGGGGCTGACGGGAAAGTACTAGGATTGGTCGGTGCGGATCTGGACTCTACTGCAGTCTATGAACTGATGTCCCGCAACCGTATGACCATGATCTGGACAGCCTTGGCTATTGTTCTGCTGAGTGTCTTGCTGGTGTATGGATTTGCCCATTACTTGACCCGACCATTGGTGAAGTTGAAGAAGTTAATTACCCAGGTAGGAAAAGGCGATCTGACCGTCAACGTTGAACTTAGTCGCAAGGACGAGGTGGGACAGCTCGCTTCCGAGTTCAAACATCTGGTTACAGGTACCCGTGATGTCATGACGGGCATCCGTCAAAGCTCCGACTCTCTGCTACAAGCTGCAGAAGGAGTATCGAAACATTCACAGGCGACTGCTGAAGCCAGCCAGCGCATTGCCGAGCATACCAATCATACGGCCAGTGGAGCTGCTGAACAGGTGGCTCGTGCTGGCGAAGTTACGGTAGCCATGGAAGAGATCACACGCAGCATGCAGCACATTGCGAATTCTTCTTCTATAGTCGCGGATGTATCACAGGAAACGACCAATAACGCGGTGCAAGGTCAAGCCAACATCAACACGGCGATGGACAGTATGGACAAAATTCATCAGGCGAATGTGCAGATGGTAGCCTCCACCTCCCAGCTGGAGCAGTACTCAGGTAAAATTGAGTCGGTGGCACATCTGATGAAAGGTATCGCTTCACAGACCAATCTGCTCGCACTTAATGCAAGTATTGAAGCCGCTCGTGCAGGAGAGTATGGCAGCGGGTTTGCGGTGGTTGCCTCAGAGGTTCGCAAGCTTGCGGGGGAATCAGAGCAATCGTCCCAGCATGTAACCGAACTGATCGCCGAGATGACACGCCAGACTGCCCTGTTGTCAGAACATATGTCTGCCAGCACATCAGCAGTCCAATCCGGTCTCGTTGTTGTTCAGGAGGCAGGCCGTTCATTCACATCCATTCATACCGGGATTGAGACGATGAATGAACGTCTGCACGAAGTATCCGCAGCATCTGAGCAGCTGTCTGCCAGTGCAGAAGAAGTGTCCGCTTCCGTGGAGGATATGGAACATATCTCACGCGAATCCTCTTCAAGTATCCAGAAGGTATCGCACGCTACCGGTAGCCAGTTGCAATCCATGGATGAGATGAGTGCATCCGCCGAATCCCTGCGGGTATTGTCCAGTGAGCTGAACGGATTGATTGGTCGATTTAAAATATAGCGGGCAGCTAGATTACTATATAGTTGGACTAAAGAATATTCGCACTTGCCACTTCGATGACAGAACAACCTTCCGATCGCTGTTATCAATCTATATAAATCAGCATAAAACAAAAAGCCGCACGGCAGGGAAGGGATCATGGGGGTCAACCCCATATCCAGACCACTGCCTGCAGCTTTATTTTTGTACCTTTAATGTTGGCACGCCCTATGGCTGCCTGAATTAATAGCGCTGCGGAGCAGCTTTTTTACCCAAATCCGTCATGTACGTAAAGAACGCTTCCGGATCGGTATCATACACCAGTTGTACTGGACGTCCGTCTGCTTGCTCCACCGTGCGGCCTTGGCTAGGACCATCCGGGATGACAATACAGTTTACGGTTTTTTTCTTCACGATGTCCTCGCGTCCAACGGAAGCCGTTGTCAGCACATCCCACAGATAGTATGTGGAATTCGTCTCACTGTACACCAGTGGCGGACAACCTGCGTAACAGTTACCCAGGAAATCAACACCTTCGAAGCGACGCTCTGCTGCCCAGCGGTTACGAACGGCTGGAGTCAGAGGTACTTTATTCGTGCTTTCCAGTGCAACCAGATCGATCTGGATACCACTCTGCCATACACGGTAAGCCGCTTCCGGGTCCCAGAATACGTTCCACTCTGCTGTGCCATCATGCTCAGGTTCTTCTACGTTACCACGCTCAAATGTACCGCCCATCCATACCAGCTTGTCGATTTTCTCTTCAATGTCTGGTGCTTCGTCCAGTGCACGCGCAAGGTCTGTCAGTGGGCCTGTGAACAGGAGCAACGTTTTTCCTTCGGTATTGCGCACTTTCTCGATCAGATGCTGGTGTGCCGGAATGGCAGAGAGTGGTGCTTCCATTTTGCCGGACTCGTTCAGTACAGGAAGTGCATCTACATAGAAGGAATGCAGTCTCCACGCCGCAGGAAATGGATTTTTCCCTCTGGAGTTGGATTTGGATACCTCTACGGAATATGTACCGAAACGATCGATAATTTTACGGCTGGCATCTGTTGCTGGCTCCAGATATCCGTCTGCCGGAATAACCGATACGCCGGTTACATGTACATTGTCCATTTGCAGAAGCATGAACAGCGATACGAGGTCATCCACGCCGCCGTCATGGTTAAAATACACATTAAGTTGGTTCGTCATGCTTGCTTTCATCCTTCCCCTGGTTGTCCCATTGATGTTGATCATCCGTCTGCCCAAGGCCGACGCTCTCTCTATTATGTCCCATAAACCTTGGTTACGTAAACCTTCCCCATGCAAAGAAAACAAGGATCACGCCTCATCCTGCGGATATTTTACAGTTCCACCATTCCATCTCAGGAGGACAACTGGTATAGGTCATCAGCGTTCGGAAAACAAAGAAATGGACAGCAGGCTTGAAGCCCCGCCGTCCATCTCACCCATTCCATGCATTACATGGACTGGTTCTGTTTCTCTTCATTCTTCTCTGCAATCGGCACATACTTTCCTGGCCAGAAGGCCCATTTACCCAGCAATGCGGTGATCGCCGGTACCATGAACGGACGAACCAGGAAGGTATCCAACATCACACCAACGGCTGTGATAATACCAAACTGCACCAACACCTGAATTGGTAATGTAGCAAGAACCGCAAACGTTCCTGCCAAGATTAGACCTGCAGATGTAATAACAGAGCTTGTCTCGCCAACACCTTCTCTGATCGCTTGACGAAGCGGCATCGTTTTGCGTTTCTGCCAGATGCTAGAGATCATGAAGATGTTGTAGTCTTCACCCAGTGCCACGAGGAATACGAAGGAATACAATGGAATCGCTCCCTGGATGGCATCTGCGCCAAGGCCATAGTGAATGATGATCCAACCCAGACCCAGTGCAGAGAAATACGACAGAACGACCGTTGCAATCAGATACGCCGTAGCTACAACTGAACGCAGGTATAATAGTAATAACAAAGTAATCATGCCGATGACCACGGGAATAATGATCTTGGCATCCCGTTCTCCGGTTACTTCAATGTCATACTGTTCAGCCGTCTGACCATCGATCCAGACCTGACTGTCCACATTAGCTACACCAGCGTCTTGAAGCGCCTGTTCCGCAGTAGCTCGCAGATCTGGAATATGCTGCATTGCCTCCATGGAATATGGATTCAGATTAAATTCCACATCAAAGGCGGTAATGTTGGCATTCTCGGCACCCTGCTGAGCATCGCCTACTTTGCTAATGTAATCCAGCGATTCGAGACGTTGCTTCAGATCAGTTTCTTTGCCTTCGGCATCAACGATCACTTTGACTGGAGCCAGCTCACCTTGGGAGAATTGTTCACCGATGACGGTGAAACCTTCGCGGGAAGGCACATCCTCCGGGAAGGAAGACAACAGATCATACGTGAATTTAACCTGAGTAGAGAATGCCGCCAGTCCTCCCAGCAATACCAACGTAATTGCAAGAACGGTCCATGGCTTTGTTACTACAACACGGCCAATCCAGCTTTCCTTCACTTTGCGCGGGGCAGGAGCCGGTTTGCCTTTTTTCTTCGCACGCTCCACTTCCATCTCATGTGTACGTGGTACGAACGGATAGAATGAACCCCGACCGAAGATCGCCAGAAGCGCCGGAACCAGTGTCAGACTTGCAATAAACATGATAAAGATGGACAGACTGAATGGTACTGCAAAGCGATGATATGCACCGTATTCAGCCAGCAACAGTACCAGTAGTGCTGCAACGACCGTGAATCCACTCATAGCAATGGCGCCAGATGATCCGGTAATTGCCTGGAAAATGGCTTTCTTTTTGTCCGGCTCATGATAGAGAATTTGGCGGTATCTGGAGATCATGAACAGGCAGTAATCCGTTCCTGCTCCAAATAACAACACGGTCATGATCGAAATGGACTGTGCATCCACCGTAATCCAGCCTTGATCTGCCATGAATCCGAGTATGGGGCTTGTCACCATATACGCGAATCCAACCGCAATAATCGGGATAATTGCCAGTACAGGCGAGCGGTAGATCAACAGCAACAGTACTAATACCAGTACAACCGTAGCGATCAGCAAGGATACATCGGCGGAGGAGAATAGCCCGCTCGCATCAATGGATATCCCTACTGGCCCTGTCACACGGGCAATCAGTGTATTGGCATCATCTATGGCTACATCGAACGGATTTGCCCCGAAGATGTCTTGTGTTTTTTGCTCAAGTGCTTCAATAGCTTCCTTCAATTGTTCTGAATCGGCACCTTCATTGAAGAAAAGTGGCATAACCAAAGTACTTCCGTCTTCCGAAAGCTGGCCTTTCAATGCCTGTGGTGGCAATTGATAGAGTGGCACAACGGACTGTTGTTGTTCTACCGGATCTTGATCCAGTCGCTCCGTTAATGCCTGAATGTTCTCAATCTGCTCATCCGTCAGACCGCCGGCTTGACGCCATACGATCAGCGCGGGCAATCCTTCACCACCAGGGAATTCCTTCTCGGCAAGTGCAGCTGCCTGAACCGATGGTTTGGATTCACTCAGATCCTGTGCGTTATTGGTTTCACGATCACCTACAGCAGGCCATACCATGCCAAGCACAACGGCGATAATGATCCATACCAACAGCGTAATCCATTTGCTTCGTTTGCCGGCAACCCAGCGGCCGTAACCCGAACCTTCCTGCATTGTCTCTTCATCTCCCTATTCTGTTTCTATGAAGCCCTAATATATATGATGGTGTAGTAATGAACCACGGGTCATAGTATAATCGAGTTAATTATATATACCGGAAGGTTAATTTTGCAATGCCTAATTTTGTGAACACTTCTAACAAGCAATTAAATACGTAAAGAGGTATGTACTTATGAGCAAAAAAACAAACATTCCCCGTTCACCGGGTAGACCCAAAACAGCTGTGGATCAAGCATCTGTTCAAACCAACATATTGATGACCGCGTCACGTCTGTTTATGGAATACGGGTATGAACCCGTCTCTCTCCAGCAGATCGCTTCGTTATGTAATGTGACCAAAGCATCAATCTATTATCATTTCACCAGCAAAGCCGACCTGTTCACCGTTGCCATCACCCGCATGATGGCGATGGGCATGCAGCAGACTTCGCTCCGTCTGGATGAACCTGGTACGTTGCAAGAACGACTGGTTAAGGTTGCCGAAGCCAAGATGCAGCATTCCCATATTGAAACGGAGACCATGATGCGAGAAGCCGAGAAACATCTGGACACGGAGCAGCTCGCTCAGATTCGGGAAGCAGAGCTTCGCATATTTGAAGTACTAGCTACCCATTTTCAGAAGGAGATGGATAATGGTTATTTGCGGGTCGGGAACCCTATGCTGCTTGCCCATGCATTTACGTCACTGCTGATGCTCGCGAACCGCGAAGATGTACGCAACATGAATGGCGGCAGCATTGAGGAACTTGCGCAGGAACTGGTGGCGCTGTTTCTGGATGGAGCGGTTAAACGGAACTGATGCTAGCTCCAGATTCTAGCCAATGCGGCAATACCCGGGTCAATGCGTTCCAGCTCTATTCCGGCAAAACCGATAATGAACTCTCTTTTGCCGTCTGCTGGTCTGCTCCCGTTCGCCCACAAATATTCCGTTGAACTGATCTGTATCCCTGCCTCTATCGCTGCGGTTACCAATTCTGTGGCTGACTGTTTGGTTACCATTCGCAATACCAGATGGAATCCGGAATGTTGACCCCTTATTTCAACCCGATCTCCAAAATGCATCTGAATGGCCTGAACGATCAGGTCATGCTTTCGTTTGTAGACATTACGCATTTTACGGACATGTTTGCCCAGTTCCCCTTCACGCATGAACATCTCCAATGTTCGCTGATGGAGCCGGGAAGCTGATTGCTCGAATAGAATAGTCTTATACATTTCGCGAAAATCATCCATTAATTCTCTCGGAAGCACCATGTAATGGATACAAAGAGCAGGTGCGAGCACCTGCGAGAAACCACCCATATAGATTACGCGACTTCTCTCGCGTAGCCCCTGCATTGATGGGATTGGTCTTCCATGATACCGGAACTCTCCATCGTAATCATCCTCGATAATGTATGCCTTTGTTCGTTCCGCCCATTCGAGCAACGCCAATCTGCGAGTGATCGGCATGGTCATACCTAGTGGAAATTGGTGAGAGGGTGACACACCCGCCAATTTTACCCCGGCCTGTTCCAGCTCCGTTAAGTTTATGCCATCAGGATCCAGAGAGATCGGGACAACCCGATAACCATAATTGCGGAATGTACCAGGTAACAGTCGGTATCCAGGATTCTCTACACCGATGGAATGCGTTGATTCTCCTTTGTGAAGAAGGGTCTGTGCTAATAGAGACATTAGCAGATGCTGTTCAGCACCCACAACAATCTGCTCGGGAGAACAGCTGACTCCCCTGAACTGCGCAAGATAGACAGCAATCTCACATCGTAGTCCCCATTCTCCCTGAGGGTCTCCATAGAACAACAACTCCTTCGCTTCTTCCCGCCAGATTCGATTAACATATTGGTGCCACTTGGCAATTGGAAACAGGCTGAAATCATTGCGTGACATATGAAAATCATATTGAACTGCTCGGGCAGGGCGTATTGCCTGATGGTCTGACCACGTCTTTTGGGCCACGGGAGCTTGTCCGGCTGTCTGTTTATCTGTTTGCCCAATCTGCATGGCATGATCGCTGTCCACCATGGCACGAACATGATAGCCACGACGTGGCTGACTGTATATATATCCTTCGGCGATCAATTGCTGATAGGCCCATTCCACCGGAGTAGTGCTTATTCCAAGCATCTCGGCAAGTTTTCGCACCGAAGGCAATCGGCTATGTTCAGCCCAATCCCCGTGAATGATTTCCCTTTTGATATGATCCGAGAGCTGTACATAGATTGGCGCACTATCGTTCTCGTCTAGCTTCGGTAATGTAATCATCATGATGCACCTCATCTGTCCTGCAAAATTAATTAAAACTGTATATTTGGAAGTATACAGTATTGGGATATACTCATGTCATCATCAATGTGTAACGCCAACTTTAAGAGGCAGGGCCATCTCGATCAGTCCCGCCTTGAACCTATAGGAGGAACAACTAATGTCACATTCAAAACCTTCCCCACGTATCCCACGTCTGCTGGAAACGTCGCGCATATATCTGCGTCCCTTCGAGATTACAGATGTGGATGCATACTTCCCTGGACTGTTTGACGCCGAGATGCGCAGGCTGACGGGTACACAGATCAGTTTCACACGTGCTCAGGTTGAACGTTATGTTGAGAGCGCTGCACAAGATGACACCAGACTCATGCTACTTATTGCTTTACAGGAAAATGACCAGATCATCGGAGATGTCGTCCTGATGGACATGCATGCCAAGAATCGCAGTGCACATATCCGGGTTGCCATCGATCAGGCGGAGCATCAAGGAAAAGGTTACGGTAGCGAGGCGTTGTTACTTATGCTGGACTACGGCTTCGGCATCTGTAACTTGCATCGAATCGAGCTTGAGGTGTACGCCTTCAACGAGCGAGCCATTCGCACGTATGAGAAGCTTGGATTCCAGCGCGAGGGTGTAAAGCGGGATGTCTTGTTCTACAATCATCAATACCATGATGCCATTCAGATGAGTATGCTGGAGGATGAGTTCAGGCAACGTCATATGAGAGATCAGCCAGAGAAAGTTTAAGTTTTCGATCAACTAAAATCAAACTAAAAAACCGGGGGATTTAATAACCCTCCCCGGTTAGAAACTTCAGATGACCCGTCAGCACCGACAGCTCGGCGGGTGTCTTCATATACAATTCGCCGTCCGTGTCAGCTGACATCGGCGCATCCGTCTTCACTTTTAACGTAGATGCCTTGAAGTATGAAATACTCTCACTCTGAGGTTGCCATTCTCCCTCTGGCTTGTGCGACAGAATCTCTCGCAGTAGCGGAATGCCTGTCTCATGAATAATGAGCACGTCCAGTTCGCCATCCTGCAACGCATCCGGTGCAAAGGGCAATGCATTTGTTCCCAGAAAACGGCCATTGGCTGCATAGATCATCACCGCTTCGCCTTCCATCTCTTTCCCATCCGCCTCCAGTTGGTAACGAAACGGCTCTGTATGACTAATTGTCTGTAAAGTGCTGATAAAATAACTGAGCTTCCCCAGCGCGCCTTTCAGATTCTCGTTAATATTCTGCGATGCATCACTGATCAAGCCAATGCCAAAAAAGTTCGTGAACACCCGATCATTAGCCTGTCCAACATCAATGGATACCACCCGACCTGCCAGCATTTCTTGTGCCGCAGTCTCTGCATCCGGTGAAATCCCGAGTGAACGGGCAAAGTCATTACAGGTGCCTCCGGGCAATATACCAATCAACGGAGGATGTTGCAGATCAGCCAGTCCATTCACGCATTCATGCACCGTGCCATCCCCACCCAGGATAAACACCACATCGAATTGCTCCCCGCGTTCACGACACAGCTTCTCTCCTTCACCAGCTTCATCCGTACGCACAATGACGAGTTCATGGACAGCGGGAGCCAGCACACCAGCCACAAGGCCCACTGTATTCTCACGATTGGCCTTGCCCGAATGATGATGATGAATTAACAACGCTTTGTTAAACTCCATCCCTCTTCCTCCATTCCAATGCTTGTTACCCTTTACCCACAAAGGTCGAAGCCGTAAACAAGCCCTTCGCTAAGTACTCATCATGATTCCAAATAGGTTTCCCAATCAGGTATGCATCCTACTCCTCATTCATTCGTAATAGCTAGATGGCCCGTTTATCCATAAACCATTTCCTTGTTTAACCAGATGTATGCATGAGAAAAAGGGTTTCTCGGCACCTTAATGTCATAAGGTTGCAAATTTTGCTGGTGAGAACCCATTCAAATTGAGTCAAAACGGTTATATCTATACCATATACGAATGGAGGGATTCCCTATGATTCCGGCAACGTTGGAACAGTTAGAGCAAGTTCGCAAGGAATGCCGTACCATGGTTCGCAAAAGAGCTACCGCTTCTGCCGGTACAACACTCGTTCCGCTACCCGGTACAGACGTACTGGCTGATGTGGGGATGCTGATGCAGCTGTTGCCTGCCATTAACAATAAATTCGGATTATCACAAAAACAGTTGGACGGCATGGACCCTGAGACCAAATCCATGATCTATGGATTCGTGATGTCCATCGGAAGCAAAGTCATTGGTCGTATGATCACCAAGGAATTGGTTGTCCAGGTTCTGAAAAGAGTCGGTGTACGCGTAGCCACCAAATCGGTCGCCAAATTTGTTCCTTTTGCAGGACAGGGATTGGCTGCCGCACTCAGCTTCACAGCCATGCGCTATGTGGGTAACAAACATGTGGATGACTGTTATGAGGTTGTCAAACGCATGATTGAGCAGCGCGAATTAATCCCGGGTGAACCCGCTCCGTCTGCGCTGGAGGAAGCCAACAGCGACGACGTGAAGGCAGAAGTAAGGTCGGTCTCTAGCAATGACACTGATGAACCTGCGAACGATTCTAAGGATCAGTAAAATGCGGGTCATGCTATGCCCAAACTGAGGCTTACAAAGTATTTCATGACTAATCTGGATGTCCCACTTGGTGAGCTTATGCCAGTCCCAATTACTATGCCAACGTTCCTTCATATCTTATAGATCCATCGTATCCAAACGAATCCAATCTGCCCCACATTATAATCGACTCCTCTGGATACACGACAAATAGCCGGGAGCACCCCTAAGAGTGCTCCCGGCTATTCTAGTTAGTTACAGTGTAATCAGATCGCCTGCGGTTGTTGCTCCGCAAACTGACTATTGTACAGATCGGCGTAGAAGCCCTGACTTGCCATCAATTCATCATGATTACCCTGTTCAATCACATTACCATGATCCATAACCAGGATCAGATCGGCACCGCGAATGGTGGACAAACGGTGTGCAATGACAAAGCTTGTGCGATCCTTCATCAGATCATTCATCGCTTTCTGGATAAATACTTCGGTCCGTGTATCCACGCTACTTGTCGCTTCATCCAGAATGAGGATGGCCGGGTTCGCCAGAATCGCTCTTGCAATGGTCAGCAACTGTTTCTGCCCTTGAGAGATGTTCGACGCCTCTTCATTCAGCACCGTATCATAACCATCAGGCAGTGTACGGATAAAGTGATCCGCATGTGCCGCAACGGCTGCCTTAATTACATCGTCTTCCGTAGAACCTTCTCGACCATAGGCGATGTTGTCCCGAATCGTTCCGTTGAACAACCAGGTATCCTGAAGCACCATGCCGAACAGACTGCGCAACTTGCCACGCTCCATGTCCTTAATGTCGGCACCGTCAATCGTAATCCGACCATCCTGAATTTCGTAGAAACGCATTAACAGGTTGATCAGGGTGGTTTTACCGGCTCCCGTTGGTCCAACAATGGCTACCGTCTGTCCCGGTTTTACATCAATATTCATGTTATGAATGAGCAGTTCATTTTCTTTATATCCAAAATTAACACCTTGGAATGCAACCGCACCTTTAGGCTGCTGTAGTTGCACGGGTTGTTTGGACTCCGGAACTTCTTCCTCTTCATCCAGCAACTCGAATACTCGTTCTGCCGAAGCAATCGTTGATTGAATGATATTGGAGATATTTGCAATCTGGTTAATCGGTTGTGTGAATTGACGGGAGTACTGTGTGAAGGCCAGAATATCCCCGATAGAGATCGATCCGCGTGTAACAAAAATCCCACCAACCACACAGATCAGCACATAACCCAAGTTTCCCACGAAACTCATGAGCGGCATAATAATACCCGAGATAAACTGGGCTTTCCAGCCGGATTCATACAGTTCTTCATTGACCTTCTCAAATTGCTGTACGGATTGTTCTTCACGTCCAAAGGCTTTGACGACCTTGTGTCCGGTATACATCTCTTCGACATGACCATTCAGTTCCCCAAGGGATTTCTGTTGACCGGCAAAGTGTTTTTGCGAACGGGAAGCGACCAGCATGACAACAACCACACTGAGTGGCAGCGTCAAAATCGTGATCAGCGTCATCCATGGACTAATCGTCAGCATCATGATAATTACGCCGACAATTGTGACGATGGACGTAATGAACTGTGCCAAACTTTGCTGAAGTGTATTACTGATATTGTCCACGTCATTCGTGGCACGGCTAAGTGTCTCCCCAGTTGTGCGGGAGTCAAAATATTTCAAAGGAAGACGTCCAACCTTCGCACTGATCTGCTCACGCATGTCATACACAACACGTTGGGCTACACCGGCCATCAGGTATTGCTGAACATACATAAATGCAGCACTGAACAGATAGAGTCCGCCAAGCAGGTATAATACTTTCATCAATGCAGGAAAATCAATCCCGGCTCCCTGTACACCCTGAAGGATGGCAATGGCGCCTTTACTGAGAATATCCGTTCCTTCGGCCATAACTTTTGGACTGATGATGCTGAATACGGTACTCAAAATGGCTGCAACCAGCACACCTAGCAGACGAGAACTATGGGGCTGGAGATAACGAATCAAGCGACGCAGTGTGCCTTTGAAATCTTTTGCTTTCTCAGCGGGAGGTCGCATGCCCATTCCGGGACCTGGACCCGGTCCACCATGGGGACGAGGCGACTTACGTTCTGTACGTTCACTCATGCGATCTCCTCCTCTGTCAGCTGGGAGGATACAATCTCGCGATACACTTCATTGTGCTCCAGCAGCTCTTTATGTGTTCCTGAACCGACAATTCGGCCCTCATCCATAACTAAAATGCGATCGGCATCCATTACTGTACTTACGCGTTGCGCAACAATCAGCACAGCCGCTTCTGTCGTTTCGGACTTCAGCGCAGCACGAAGTTTAGCATCCGTTTTGAAATCGAGAGCAGAGAAACTGTCATCAAAGATATAAACTTCCGGACGGCGAACAAGTGCGCGAGCGATGGACAGACGTTGCTTTTGTCCACCAGATACGTTGTTACCACCTTGTGCGATAAGGCTGTCATATCCCTCTTTCATCTCAGTAATGAAGTTCTCCGCCTGAGCTGTACGGGCCGCATGAACAACTTCATCCATTGTGGCATCGTCTTTCCCGTGACGGATATTCTCCGTAATCGTACCCGTAAAGAGGACTGCCTTTTGTGGTACAAATCCAATTTTGGCACGCAGATCTTCCTGCCGAATTTCACGCACATCCGTACCATTTACCCGAACACTGCCTTCGGTCACATCATAAAATCGTGGAATAAGACTGAGCAATGTCGATTTCCCAGAACCCGTACCGCCTATGATGGCTGTTGTCTCACCTGAGCGAGCTGTGAAAGATATATTGGACAAAGCTGGATTCTCTGCGCCCGGATAACGGAAAGTTACATTGTCAAACTCAATCATACCCTGCATGGATTTCATACCACGAGGCTGCTCGGGATTGCTAAGATCCGGCTGCATATCAAGCACTTCGTTAATCCGTTCTGCCGATGCTGAAGCTCTTGGAATCATGACAAAGATCATCGAAACCATAATAAGTGAGAACATGATCTGCATTGCATACTGGATGAAGGCAATCAATGCACCGATGTTCATATTACCAGTGTCGATCCGCATTCCACCAAAATAAAGGATGGCAATCATCGAAAAGTTCATAACCAGCATCATCACAGGCATGATGGTCGCCATGAGCACATTAACTTTGATCGATGAATCTCTCAGTTCTGTATTGGCCCCGTTAAAGCGCACTTTCTCATGCTCCCCACGGTTAAAGGAACGAACAACCCGAATCCCTGTTAACTGCTCACGCAGCACCAGATTGAGACGGTCCAGCTTTTTCTGAATGGTTTTGAACAAAGGTAAACCCTTGGCGCCAATCAGCGCAATAGCTCCACCCAGTACCGGAAGCACGACCAGGAAAATCGTAGACAATTTGGCGTCCTGAGATACCGCCATGAAGATACCCCCGATACACATGAGCGGAGCCATAATCATCATTCGCAACATCATCGTAAGTACATTCTGTACCTGTGTGATGTCATTCGTTGTACGCGTAATCAGTGAAGCAGTCCCCATCTTATCGAACTCTTGGAGAGAGAAGTTCTCCACATGGCGAAATACTCTGCTCCGCAGTTGTTTGGCAAATCCACCCGCTGTTCGAGATGAGAGATAACTGGCAATCACCGAACACGCTGTTCCGCCAATCGCGATGACCAACATCCATCCACCAATCTGCCAGATATACGGGATATCCCCTTTAATGATGCCGTCATTCACAATATCTGCCATTAACGTAGGCAGGTACAATTCAGCAAGCGACTGAAACAGTACCAAAACCAGAATGAAAATAATCGGAATTCGGTATGGCTTCAGCATGCTAAACAGTTTCATCATGGCTTATCATCTCCTCTTGTCGAATCATCCTTTTGCAAGGAAGTTAATGTATCAAAAAAGGTGTATACCTTTGTCAACAACTCAGCCAGCTGAGTACTGTCTTGCTCACCCAAATGCTCAACTAACTTATTGAATATTTCCATGCGTTCTTGGTGAGCAGCCCGAATAATTTCACGACCTGCTTCAGTAATCGTGATGCGGACAGCACGGCGATCCTCCGGGTCCATCGTCCGTTTGACCAGCCCCTCATCTTCAAGGCCACGAATAACAGGTGTAATGGTCGGTGACTTCACTCGTAGCAATGCGCTGATTTCCGAGACTTTCATCCCGGGATGGTTGGATTCGATCGTGTCATTGAAATCAGGCGGATTGTCCTGCCAGTTCAATTGTTCTCCCGGATGCATCCCGTGGAGTAAACAACCCAGCACCATAATTTCATTGTGATTGCGCCCATGAGGTTTATGTTGCCTCCATTTGCCTTTATTAAACTGCATAATGGAGTACAAAAGCTTCTGAGCGACCGGATCTATACCAGTCATAATGGGTCCCTCCTTCTTTCTTTATCATTCCATAGACATCCAACATCATAGGACATCTATTAAATAGTAATACAATTAAATAGATGCACAATTAATTAGGTGTACTAAGTATATTATCGCAAGAAGCCATTGTCAAACATCTAAAAATAACCAACATAAACCCATAACCAAGAGCATACACGCGCTTGATTATGGGTTTTGTCATATGGCCTCCATTGGAGCCCACTATAGTTAGTATGTACAATTCCATGAATTCAACTTATAAAGAAACTCCCGTTCATTACTCCGGTGGATGATGGCCCGGAGGTAAGGAAGGGGAGCATTTTATTACGATTGAAAAGTAGACACAAAAGAATCTTCTTATTGTATAAATTGCATGATTAGGTGCGTTTGTTACTCATCAGGACTGTGAAGCAGAGACTGTTTTAGGCACTGAGGCAAACGGGAAATACTCTTTTGCATTGTTGTAGGCAATACCCTGTACGATCTGACCGAGCAACTCCATATCCTGCGGTGCCTCCCCTTGCTCGGCCCATTCACCAATTAGGTTGCAGACCAGACGACGGAAATACTCATGCCGGGTATAGGACAGGAAGCTGCGTGAATCGGTCAGCATACCGACAAATCGGCTGAGCAGACCAACATTCGACAGGGCTTTCATCTGAGCGAGCATGCCATCCTTCGTATCATTGAACCACCAGGCGGCACCAAGCTGGATTTTGCCCGGAATACCCCCGCCCTGGAAGCTGCCGATGATCGCCGCGAGCACTTCATTGTCCCTTGGATTCAGAGAATACAGAATCGTTTTGGGCAGTGCTTGTTGCTGCTCCAACGCGTCGAGCAATCCAATCATCGCTGCGGAAAGCGGCGTATCATTCACGGCATCGTAACCAGTATCCGGCCCAAGTTTGGCAAACATCCGTGTGTTGTTGTTACGGGCTGCATTAATGTGGAACTGCATCACCCAGCCCCGATCTGCATACAGTTTGCCAAGGAACGTCAGCGTTACCGTCTTGTACTTGTCCTCTTCCTCACGAGTTACCTTCTGACCCGCAAGTACCTTTGCAAAGATGGCAGCTGCTTCTTCGCGTGTAGCCACGCCGTAAGGAACATAATCAAGTGCATGGTCAGAGACTCTGCCGCCGACGGAATGGAAAAATTCCACACGTGACTCCAGCGCAGCAAGGAAGGATTCATAATCTGAAATGGCAGTGCCAGATGCCTGCGACAGCTTGCCCACCCATTCCACGAAGGTATCCCGGTTCAATTCCAAGCCTTTATCCGGGCGGAAAGAAGGTAATACCGCCGTATCAAAGCCTTCGATTTCCTGAATTTTCAGATGATACTCCAGAGAATCCGTTGGATCATCGGTTGTGCACACAACAGTGACATTGGATTTGGTAATCAGATCGCGTGCACCGAATCCGTCACTGTTCAGTTTGGCATTTACTTTTTCCCAGATGGCCGGTGCGCTTGTCTCATTCAATACTTCGTAGACGCCGAAATATCGCTGTAATTCCAGATGAGACCAGGCGTACAGTGGATTACCAATCATCATCGGTACCGTTTTGGCATAAGCCATGAAACGATCGTAATCGGTTACTCCCTCGCCGCCGGTCACATATTGCTCTTCAATTCCGTTTGCGCGCATGAGCCGCCACTTATAGTGATCACCGTATAACCAAGCCTCTGTAAGATTGCCAAAGGTTTTGTTCTCGTAGATCTCCTGAGGACTGAGGTGGCAATGATAATCAATAATGGGCATGTCTTTGGCATAATCCTCATATAACTTGATCGCCGTTTCATTGTGCAGCAAAAATTGTTCATCCAGAAAAGATTTCATTCGCCTCGCACGCTCCCTTTAGGTGAGTTTACGTTCATATGGGTTCACTTCCCATCTTTACGCTACACTGTTTATCATCAAAGTTCAATATAAAATGATAGCGTTATCAAAAAAGGTTGATTTAGGCATATATTCGGGAACAAGGTATACTGGATTTAACGCAAGGATGCTGATCTGAAGATCACACAAGGAGATGAAATGAATTGAAAATCACTTTTCTCGGCACTGGAGATATGTTCAGCGTGGAGCAGCACCACAATAGTATGTTGGCTGAATTCGGAGACACGCATCTTGTCATTGATTTTCCAGAATCAAATGCTAAAGCACTCAAGGAATATGGATTCGCCATGACCGATATCCACAACGTGTTCATTACGCATCTACATGAAGATCATATTAATGGTGTACAGATGCTGGGTTATTACGCACAGATCGTAGGCGACCGCAAACCCAGTCTGTTCATCCACGAACAATTGGTAGATCCACTCTGGAACATTCTATCCCCCGGCATGCGCTACACAACGGATGGTGAACGTAACATGAGCGATTACTACGATGTCGTTCCCCTGCCAGATGGAGGCACATTCGAACTGGGCGGCGTGACGTTTGAGACGTTTCGGACACAGCATGTTCCCGGTATGGTCAGCAATGGGCTACTCGCCAAGCCTTACTTCTATTACAGTGCTGACAGTACACTCGACCAGGAACGGGTGGAGCAAGTTGCCGCTGATGTGCAGCTGATTTTCCATGAATGTCATATGCACGATCTGCTGATCAAATCCCATACCTCATTGAAGGATCTGGAGCAGTTACCCGCGGAAGTGAGACAGAAAACCGTACTGATGCATTATCATGACGAGTACGCGGATGCGGACAAACGGAAACAGTTTAACCGCGAGCATAATCTGCGGATGGTTGGCACGTTGGAATCATTTGAACTGGATTAGGTAAACGGAGAGAGGGCATCGGATATTATCGTATTCGATGTATATTCTAACTGGAGGTCATGCTATGGAATATCGAATTGAACAAGGTTACTTTCTGATATATTCTCCTGCAAGAAGCACCAGTAGTGGAGACATCATGGTGGTTAAATTACTGGAAAGACCCTTTAAGGATAGAGTTGAATTCCTCATTAACAGCAAAAACTATGAGTGTACTACACACCATGAATACTTAAACTTTGAGCCAACTTCTCATCATAAACCTGAGAAGCCTGGAGCATTTTCAATGGAACGAAGTGAGTTCAATCGAATGTGGGATACGATGAATCAGTATTTTGAAAAGTAATAACCTTACTATCTCAAATAGATAACCGGCAGCGTCTACTCAGATTCCTCATACGGAACTGGTGGGCGTTGCTTTTTCCTATTTTTCTTTCTCCCATGACTTCATATGCTCAATTGTCCTCGGAGAGGGCTCGGCATGGATGTGAAAATAATCTTCCGTTCGCTGATCATTTGGGCCATAGGAAATTTTGATATACATATCTGCATAACGCTGGAGGATATTGCTGTCGATCTCCGCCTTGGGCTTCAAGACGTAACTTCTGCTCAAACTCAATCCAAGCGGTTCCTTGTCAGACTCTAAACTAATCTCGTGTGTATTGCTCACATTGGAATGAAATATCTCTCCGGCATCTATTCGATTTATCATGTTGGGATCGAGGGTGAAGGTCTGAATGACATTAACCATGGGCACCCGAGCCTCATTCACCAAAATCTCATAAGTAATCCGATCAACTCCGGATTCATGACTCACATCCACCGTTGCTGTCAAATTATAATCATCTGGCGAGTTCGTCTGAAAAGACTCAAGGTTCTTCGTAACTCGCTCATTCAAATCTCTTCGCTCCGAATTCAACGTATACTCATCGGTTCGCTTCGGTTCACCCGCTGGCCCCTGGTTTGGTCCCAAACTGCAAGCCCCCAGACACACGGCTATTACACATAGGTACATGACTAACGGGAAGAAACGGTTCATCTCTCTTTTGGGGCTCATGCCATCCCTCCTCTTCTCCATCTTCTGCAAAAAATATCGCTTATTACGTTCTGTCATTTTGTTTTCTAACACTCCATATTTGGATTATTGTACCATGTATTAAGATGTGGAACCGAACTGTTTCTTTCTCATTTCATGTTTTTAATTGTAGCAGTGATTCGTTTGCGTATGGCGGCGACACTTAACCCACGTTAAGCTAACGAATCTGAGAGACCTTATTCGGCTGAAATCCGAGTTACCAGTATTCTAACGAATCTCAGACGCGTTAATCAGGTGATGTTGCTCCAATTGGCGCTATTTCAACGTTTTTGAGAGTAATAAGGTTACTGAGATTCGTTAGAATTCCAATAACGCTAATTCAGTGCAAATAAGGTGCCCTCGGTTCGTTAGGATGGAGTTTTAGTTGTACCTAGATAAATGCAAAAAACCACCTGGACACAGGTATACTCGCTCTCCTGTTCAGATGGTTTAACGATAACGATCTATCTATATACTGTTTTTATGCGGTAGGTGTACCTTTACTTATCCTGCCTGGCACATGCCGTTACTCAGCGTCAGCGCAGTCCTCATTCTGTTCAGGAAGAGCCCATACCGAGACGCCTCCACCGCACACATGGAAGGTGGCCCAGCCGTCTTCCTCAATGGTAATATGATCATCACAGCTCTTCGTCAGATCCACCCAGACTTCACCAGCACGATGCTCTCCGATGAACATCCTCTTCTCACCGTCATCCCCGTTGGAGATGACCACTGCACAACCGGAACCTTCGATTTCCTCTACGCCACGACGTACCCAGCCAATCGTATTGGCGTGATCGAAGTAATCTTCCTGCTCTCCATACGCTTTGTTGCAACGGGCAGACAGCAGAATGTCCAGAATTTCTTTTTTGCCATCCACAGGTTCAGGACCACCAATGCCATAATAATCTCCGTAAAATACAACCGGATAACCATCGCGACGTAATAGCGTCAACGCATAGGCGCTTGGCTTAAACCAGTCTCCAATCCATGATTCCAACGCTTCATGAGGTTGGGAGTCATGGTTATCTACAAAAGTTACCGCATGGGTAGGATGTGTCTGAACCAAGGTATCATCAAAAATTTTGGAGAGATCAAAGTCTCTGCCTGCAAGCGAAGCCTCATGCAACTTGTAGTGAAGAGACACGTCAAACAGGTCGATCTGATAGTCTACCGTATCGAGGAATTCACGACATGCATCCAGGTTTGAATTCCAGAACTCGCCTACGATGTAGAAATCCTGACCGCGTTTGCGGATCATCTCTGATGCGAATTCCTTAATGAATTCATGGTTGATATGCTTAATCGCATCCAGCCGGAACCCACCACACTGGAGGGTATCGATCAGCCATTTCCCCCAATCGATCATCTCGCGCCGAACATCCGGGTGGTTATAATCTATATTGGCGAACATCAGATAGTCATAGTTACCAAACTCATCATCGACATTCTCATTCCATTTTTTATTCTCTCCTGCGATGCGGAATACACCTGTTCGTTCTCCCTTGGCATCAAAGTCCGTGCCATTGAAGTGTTCAGAGTTCCATTTAAAAGAGGAGTATTGATCCCCGCGACCCGGGAATGTGAATTTGGTCCAGCCCTCAATCTCAAACGGCTCAGAAATTTCCTTCGTTCGATCATTGGGATCAACCTCGATCACTTTGAACACTTCCGTCTCATCTGCTCCGGCCTTGTGATTCATGACCAGATCCACATAGACGGCGATTCCGTTCTTCTGACACTCGGCAATGGCCTCCACCAGTTCCTGCTTGGTGCCATATTTGGTCCGTACGGTACCCTTTTGATCAAATTCGCCCAGATCGTACAGATCATATACACCATAACCTGTATCTTCTGCGGACACTGCCTTGGTTACGGGTGGTACCCATACCGAGTCAATACCTTTGGCTTTCAGTTCCGGGGCCATTTCAGCCAGTCGCTTCCAATGATCTCCGTCTGCAGCCAGGTGCCATTCAAAAAACTGCATCATGGTATGATTTCTCTTCATTATAACCGACCTCCTTGATTGCTTTCGAAGCGGACCGCGGAACGGATAGGGTAATCGCCGTTGTTCGATCGTTGCTAACCAAGTTATAACCCTTTCACCCTACCCTTCAATCATATAAAGGAAAGAAAATCAAAAAATATATGCTGTATAAGCTTAACAAAGATTATTTACACTGACACTACGATGACAGAATAACCTTCCAATCGCTGTTATCCCCAGATTTTTTGATTCCCTTTTTCGAAGGGGAAAATCCGAGGATAAAGGCGAACGCTTCGCTTTTTCAGGTTTTTTCTGTCCTCTCCGTTATCGTGTAAATGATTAGTTCAACTTATATACATGCATCATTTCATTCATAGTTCTTTCATCAAATTCGCTTGTAGTCCCGCCACTCCTCTGGCAGCAGGGAACGATAAGGTTCCTGGATAAAACGATCGTCGACAAGCACCAACACACCCCTGTCTTCCTCCGTCCGAATCAGCCGTCCACCCGCTTGCAGCACCTTGTTCATACCCGGGAAAATATAGGCATAATTGAATCCGTTGCGTCCTGTCCGATCATAGTAATCACGTAATACGTTGTTCTCCAGACCAATCTGAGGTAGCCCCGCACCTACCACAACGACGCCATTCAAGCGGTCTCCCGGCAGATCGACACCCTCCGAGAATACGCCACCCATGACGGCAAATACCAAGCGTGTTCGTTCAGGATTCGGCTGAAATCCATCCAAAAACTGCTCCCGTTCCAGTTCGTTCATGCCTTGCTTTTGTATGACCGTATCCGCTTCATTCGGAAGCTGTGCATAGGTTTCGTATATCTCCCGCATATAAGGATAAGAAGGGAAGAAGACCATTAAATTGCTGCGCGGCCACTCACTTACTAGCTGTTGCAGCATCTCCGCAATGGGGCGCCGGGACTGTTCCCTGTCCTTATAACGCACGGATAAGGGCAGGAGTCTCACATCCAATTGTTCACGCTGAAACGGCGATGGAATCTGCAATGTATAATCCTCTTCCTCTGCACCCAGCATATCCCGATAATAGCGAAGGGGTGACAATGTGGCCGAAAAATGAATGAGGGAGCGGAATCCTTTGGCCGTCTGACGAAGCAGTACCGAAGGATCGAGACAAAATAACTTCACTCTCACTTCACTTCGAACACACTCTGCATACGTAATAAAACGTTCATCATACAGCTTGGCAATACGCAGGAAATTCTGTGCCGTGAAGTAGGCATCCAACAGCAGCTGATCCGTCTCGGCATTCCCCGAACCACCTTCAACAAGGCATTGCTCCGCGACCATGACAAAAGGCTCCAGCCGTTCAATCAGTTCCTCCGGCGCCTCCTGCTGGATGATCTTTCCTTCTTCTCCACCGTTTTTCCGAAGGGTAATCAGATACTTATCAATGGCCCCGGTGTAGTCAACAATGGCTTTGGCAGCAGGCACACTGCTGTCCAGCGACTGGAACTCTCTTTTCACATCCAGAAATACTGCCTTCTCCAGCTCAGCGGAAAACATCATTCGGCCACGATCGACCAGATTATGAGCCTCGTCCACCAATAACACCGTCTTGCGTTTCTGCTCCTCCAACATTCTTTTCAGAGAGATCCTCGGATCGAAAATATAGTTATAATCGCAGATCACCGCATCGGCTGCATACGCCGCATCCAGTGAAAACTCAAACGGGCACACCCGATGTTTGCGCGCATACCGCTCGATGACCGGACGTGTCATCAACGTCTCATGTTCCAGCATGTCCAGCACAGCACCGTTAATACGGTCATAATACCCTTCACACATGCCGCATTGCCCCGTATCACAAGCTTCTTCTTCCTTAAAACAAATCTTGTCCTTCGCGGTCAGACTGATCACATGCATCTTCAATCCTTCCGATTGCATCCGGGCAAAAGCTTCTTCTGCCGCCACCCGTGTCGTCGTCCTCGCGGTCAGATAGAACAATCGGCTGGCTTCACCTTCGCCAATCGCTTTGACCGTGGGGAACAGTACGGACATCGTTTTACCAATGCCCGTTGGTGCTTTGGCCATCAATCCCTGACCCTCACGGATTGTCTTGTATACGGCTCCTGCCAGCTTTCGCTGTCCCTCCCTGTATTTGCGAAAAGGAAACGGCAGCTCTTTCACACTGATATCACGCTTTTCTTCATATGCAGCGATCATCTCTGCATATGGCGCATAACCGGCAATCACTTCTGCCGCAAACTGCTCCAGTTCCTGTCGTTCTGCCATTCGGCGAAACCGTCTTTCTTCATGGGTAACCGAATGCACATACGTCAACTGCACTTGCATACGTGGTTCATCTTGCTGAACGACGTACATGTAGGCATACATCATGGCCTGTGCCCAGTGTACGGGAAGACCTTCTCCCAGATCATCCAGATTGCCCGCAGTTGATTTGATCTCATCCACCGTCAACTGACCCTCCAACCGGATCAGGCCATCACATCGTCCCTCCACCACATAGGTCAGATCCCCATGTTGAATCTCAGCTTCGAGCACAATCTCTTTTAAATCCTCTTCCGTGTACTCCTTCTGTACCCGCTGATGAATTCGAGTTCCCTCCTGCATCGAGGCATTGGTCCGGAACCCTGGACGTATGCTGCCGCTACGGTACACATACTCCACCAAAGGTCTAACCGATATCCGAATTGTTGTTGTCATACGATCACCCGTTCTGTTTGTAGTGATTATACTTTATCATGAAATATGCTTTTGGACACAGCACCACCTCGAAGAAGTGGAAAATATTATAAAGAGAGATTGACATTCCATCGTCGCATAAGTAAAGTTAACTTTACGTAAAGCGAACTTTACTTATGGGAGGATATACTTGCAAAATCTAATCAGAGACAAACGAATACATATGCACATCACACAGGAAGAACTGTCTCAACGGCTAAAGGTCTCCAGGCAGACCATCATATCGTTGGAATCCGGAAAGTACAAACCTTCTCTTGTGCTTGCTCACAAGCTTGCCCAATTATTTGGCTGTCAGATCGAGGAATTATTTATTTTTGAAGGAGATGAGAATATTGAGTTCTGAATTACTGAATCGGATGATCGGGATCGGTGGAATTGTAGCTGGTTTGTTATTTGCAATACTCATTATTTTTTTCACAAGGTTGATTGCAAAAAAGCACAACGGACTGGATGAGCGGTACCTCTATTGTATCACGAGAGCAAAAGCCTTCTCCTGGAATGCGACCACTATCAGTCTTGCTCTGGCATGGATCCTCGTAGTTATGCTAGACGGAATATCGCTTTCCTTTTTCATTATTACTGCAGTGTTTGTCATTCATTGTTTATCTTCTATTGCGGCAAACCTATACTACTCAGCTCGGAATTAGCCCACCTGTCCGATACATGTGAACCGATTGGACTCGCACAATCCCATATGCTATGTTGAAGTGGATTGTATTTATATGAGGAGGCAGCTTCTATGTATATCTATTTGGTTCCTTCACCGATTCCAGATGCACTTGCTGCATACCCGCATCTGACTTTGCGAAGCGAAGAGCACGTGCGTCTGGCTATTGAATCCGCAGAACGCCTGATGAATATTGAGTCTGATGATAAGGTAGCCGCATATGAAGCTTTCGATGCAGCAGGCTCCTGGACTGGCGGAGGTTACGCTGTTCTCAACAATATCCCTGTCACAGAGGATGGTCGTAACGATTTCGAAGAACGGTTTAAGAACCGTGCCCGCAAGGTAGAAGACGAGCCTGGCTTTGTTGGTATTCGTGTGCTTCGTCCTCTGAAGGATGACACATATGTCGTACTTACACTCTGGCAGTCGGAGGAACATTTCAAAGGCTGGCAGGAATCCCAAGCATATAGTCACGCTCACCGTAACCGCAGTACAAGCGAAGGGCTGACCGTACAGAAGCCCACCATGTTCCCCAGACCTTCTTACGTCACAACGTACACTATAGAATAACGAAATTGGGTCGCATCTATCTTTTATCGCAGTAGCCCATGTTTTTTCAAACCTCTTCCTGCATGGAAGAGGTTTTTTGCCGTCAATTGTAGAAGGCTCTCATTTTTGACACAGCCATGCTGAGATAGGATAATACTTGTTAAATGAAACTTCGGAAGGGAAGGCGGTACCTTGTCACGCAGTTCACTCACCCGATTTCTAAGCGGACCGTTTATATTCTTTACCATTATCATGATGATCAAAAGTTCACTGGCCTGGATTGTTATCTTCGATGACATCCCTGTCTGGAAACCACTGCTGACCGAATTGCCGCTCATCTGGATCGGCTTCTGTCTAATTGAGTGGTTTGCTGCCAAGCGGCGAATGTGGATATACCTTGCCATGAATTTGCTGCTCTCAGGGATTTTCTTTGCAGCCATCATGTACTACAAATACTATGGCGTAATCGTTAACTATCATGCGTTGGCACAGGTGAATCAGGTGACCTCGGTCAAGAGCAGCATGTTTTCTTTGCTTGACCCCTATTATTTGTTTATTTTTGCAGACGTTCTGATTATCGGGGGGATACTCATTCGTCGTCGGATCAAGCTCGGGAGTACAGAACGTCCGAACCGCATTCCGCTTGAACGACGTGCCAGAAGAAGGGTTGCCTCGGTCATACTGACCTTGTCCATGATCCTGTGCATGCTTAACATCTATCCCAATCGGGCCAGCATGAGTGAGCTTACACAAGCAGAACAGATGGGCATCCTCGGTTACGAGGCGTATACCATCCTGGATCGACCTGATAAACCTGTGCCCATCGCTCACATTGATCAGACTGACATCGACCAGCTGAAACAAACGACCGAACTTCCTGCAATTGTGGAGCAGGGTGCCGCGAGCGGACGCAACGTGATTATGCTCCAGTTGGAATCGTTCCAGAACTTTCTGATTGGACTAGAGGTAGATGGACAAGAGATTACGCCTAATCTGAATCAATTGGCTAGACAGAGCCTGTATTTTCCGAACTTCTATCAGCAAGTGGGACAGGGAAATACATCGGATGCAGAATTTGTTGTGAACACATCGTTCTACACCCCGCCGAACGGGGCAGCAACAACTGTATATGCGGATAAAGCTCTGCCGAGTCTACCCAAGTTGATGTCAGCAAACGGATATCAGACAGCTACATTCCATACAAATGATGTTCGCTTCTGGAATCGGGATCAGTTATACAAGGCACTTGGATTCGACCAGTATTATGATATTAATTATTTCGGAACACAGGACTCTATCGCCTTTTCGGCCTCGGATGAAGTACTGTATTCCAAAACACTGGATAAGCTGGAATCCATGCAGTCTTCGGGTGATCCCTTCTATGCCCATATCATCTCCATGTCAGCCCACCACCCGTACACTTTGCCTAAAAACAAGGTGAAGCTGACGCTGCCAGAGCGTTACAAGGATACGTTGCCCGGTGATTATTTAATATCACAGCATTATGCGGATGAGGCAGTTGGACAGTTGATTGCTGGATTGAAAGAACGAGGATTATGGGAAAATAGCTTGTTCGTCTTGTATGGGGATCACCTGGGACTTCCCATCTACTCACTGGATCGGGATGACAAAGTCCTTATGAAAGAATTGTATGGTCGGGAATACACATCAGCAGATATGATTAATATTCCACTCATTATCTCGGCCCCGGGCGTTACCCCGGGTGTACAACTGGAACAGATCGGAGGACAGGTGGATATTCTGCCAACGATTGCGGGACTCACCGGATTATCACTGAAAGACCAATTACACTTCGGACAGGATTTGTTGCATGAAGGTGGAAATCTCCTACCCGAACGTTATTACCTTCCTTCCGGGTCGGTGCTAAACGATGCTTCTCTCTTCATACCGGCGAAAGGATACGGGGACGGAACGCATTATTCCCTAGCTGATGCGGGCAGACAAGATGCCGAGCAACAGCAGACGGGTGTTCCTTCAGAAGAGATATCGAAGATTTCGGCGGAAAAGGTACCTTCAGTATTCTCCACACCCAATAACAGTGAGGTGTCTCCTTCGCGGTTTATAACCAAGGAACAATATGATCGGGCATTGGATCTTGCACACTTGTCCAACAGTTATTTGAGCCAGCTCCCGGATCGAAAGGGCGCGAACTGATTTTATTTTTTTAATATTCTAAAAAGAGCTTCATAGTGAATCACCAAGTACTGAAGTTTCTTCAAGATTACACATCTATAACGTACATGATCAATCCTGCAAGGATGAACATGTGCGTTATTTGAATTACACACAATCGGCATTCAACCCTTTACCATTTCAGAAGGCTACAAGAGCTGATGGATCAACATTCTTTAAAATATTTCAGTAGTTCCGATTGGAAACTTTCAGCAGTAAAACTACGCTCTCGATTTTTATGAACAATCAGACCATGCGTAAAGCTTATTTTAGAAGTAAAAGGAAGAATTTTTAATCTACCCATCTTTAGTTTGTTTTTGATCGCTATTTTAGGGACCAAGGCAAAACCTTTTCCACAGCATACAAGTTCCTTGATCATCTCAAGACTTGAAAGCTCTAACGCATCCTTAACCACAATCCCTTCATTCTTTAGAACATCTACAGCAGTCGTATGATACAAACAAGATGTGCCGTTACTGATAAACACCTCGTCATTTAAAATCTGCGCCCCTACACTTTCCACTTTCCGAACCAAATCCTCAGATGCAACAAAAACAATAGTCTCTTCCATAATCGGATAAAAGAGAATGTCATGTCGCTCAGGGTTTTGAGGAACAATGCCAAAATCCAGGGCATAATCCAGCACACTTTTTAGAATATCTTGATGCGCCCCTTGTTCAACACGTAAATTTACGCTTGGAAAGTTTCTCGTATATTCCTGTACAAATGGAAGCATGCGTGTAAGAAAAAAGGATTCCTGTAGTCTAATATTTATTGTTCCGCACGGCTCATTCATATCATTCATACTTTCTTTAAGGGATTCACTTAAGTGGACATACTGATAAGCATATTTGGAAAATACTTTTCCAGCTTCCGTAGGTTCCACCCCTCGTGGAAATCGATGAAACAACTTCTGTCCGCAGATCTTCTCCAGCTGTTGAATATGAGTTGTTACTGTGGACTGGACATAACCTAAGCGCTCCCCAGCTCGGCTGAAACTCTTCTCTTCAAGCAAAGCAATAAATGCCTGAAAAAAACGACCCTCTAAGGAATTTATCATATCTTTCACCCTTTTGTATTTCGATTTAAAATAGCTAGCATTCAATCTATTCATCGGGCAACGGATTGTAGCTGCTGCGATGAACGTACC
>ENA-OVGQ01000036-OVGQ01000036.1-human-gut-metagenome-genome-assembly--contig:-NODE-36-length-155124-cov-77.221527_pt1 | contig 155124 bp, 116 predicted proteins | sample MGYA00237774_ERZ505427 | MGnify/ENA primary metagenome ERZ505427 (study PRJEB26158, sample SAMN06016404) | human gut metagenome | biome: human gut; feature: ankylosing spondylitis patient; material... | reverse complement strand
GTTTTATGAACCCTTATATAAGTGCGCCCAAAAATCTACTTTATTTTTCACTCTTTTTCCTTACCGGTGGTCTTGATCCGGGTGATCAGATCTGCCTCTGTAGCGCTGACTTCCTCCTGTACCGGGAAGAGAATGCCGCACTGGTTCTGGCTGTTGTTCTCCTCCGCATTGGTTGCATTGCCGTAGCCGGCGTCATCCGTGCCCCCGGACTTGCTGTTCTTCTTATTGTTGCCCTTCCCCTTACCGTTGCCGTTTCCATTGCCGTTATTGCCGGAATTTCCTTTTCCATTATTTCCGCTGCCGGAGTTGTCCTTGTTGTTCCCGTTGCCGTTGCCGGAATTACCCTTCCAGTCATCATCGGTATGGAGATTATAGTTCAATAAGAATACCCGGTTGCCGTCACCGTCATAAGCCGCAGCAAGGAGCAGTTCATCCCCGTCATGCACTGCCGCCAGGCGGTTCTCCACGGTGTACTCATAGGTCTTCTCCACCTTGTCGGTGCCGACTTTACCGGTTTCCGTAATGCGGTTGCCGTCCGCATCATAGGTGTAGGCAAGGCTGGTAGTCTTCTTCCCGTTATAGAGCTGTTCCGATACCAGCTGGTTACTTTCATTGTACTCGTATTTATGCCATTCTGCAACCGTTCCGTTTAAGGTCTTCTCCATATAGGTGCGGTTGCCCATCAGGTCATACTCGTAGGTGTAAATATAAGTGCCGTAGTTGTCCTCTGTCTCCGTTGCAGAAACCAGCTTTCCTGCAGCATCGTAGGTAAAGGTGCGGTCTGTCTCCACAATCTGGTAGGCAAAGGTCGCATCCTTGTCATGCTTTGCATGCTTGGTGCCGTGGGGGTACAGATCATCATGTTTTCCATCCGTGTGCCTGCCGTTATGTTTTTCATCATAGGCGTAGCCTGCCAGGGATTCGATTAAAACGCAAAAATAGAGCAGCTCTATTTTACTAGACCTGCTCAAAAACTAACATCACATCCAAAAATTTACTATTAATCAACAATAAATGGCCAATATGTTCCTTCATAAGAGCCAACATTGCAAACCTGATTACTCACAGTAATATTGCGTGATGCATCCATGCCAATACTCATTACATTACAAGTAGCATAATCGTAAACTATGATTCCAGAAAACATTTGGAGCACCATAGGTAATCCCACTAAATGTGACTCTATTTGATTTCCCTCAAAGTTCAATTTGTACGTCATTTATCAATTCTCTCATAAACTGTATCTTATCTTCTCGTTAAACTTACAAATAATCAACCAACTTAGGGAAGTCAAAATTCAACTATGACTTTTGATATTTCTTCCCATTCAAACACTAACGGTTCATAATATTTCGCTCCGGGAAGCACAACAAACCCCTCCTCCGACATATAAAAAGAAGAGGCTTGAAACAAATAGCTGATTGAATCTATCTCTCCGTTATCTTGTTCTGGATTATTTCCATCAGACGTAAGGTTATTTATTACAATTTCCTTTTCTGTCATATGTCCATAATATAATATTTTTTCTGCATCTTCCTTGAAAATAAACAATCTGATTTCTCTTGAATCATCATCAAAATAATGAACCAGCATATCTTCAAATTTATCTTCATTTTCAATTAAGTCACCGAGCAATACTCTTCTGCCATTCAGCATGTCAATAACAATAGCATATGCAATCTTTCCGGGAAGCCTACTTTCTGTCCCTCCTTCATATAAGACCGAAAGATAATGTTTATATTGATAAATTCCTGTAATTTGCATCGCATTTTCACCGCTAAACAGATCATACAAGGGTCCCCCAATTTCTGCACAATCTAATATCCAACACGCGTCTTCCCATAAAGTATGATTGATATTCCACTGCAATTTTTCATTCGAACATCCACTAATTTTTACATATGGTACATAATATGTTTTATCCTCTGAAGTAGAGAAAGAAAAAACATCTTTCTCTACTTCATAAGAATAGGATGTCAGTTCAGAAGTAACATTTTCAACAGTTCTTGTTTCTGCAATATTTTCTTGATATATAGTTTCACTGTTTGGCACTTCCTCTAAAGCAACTATACTTTCTTCCTCGTTGTTAATATATCTCTCGCCTTCAGCACATGCACTCAAAAATAGCATACCTATCAAATATACATAAACTATTCCAAATATTCTATTTCCCAAATACATCGTATGCTTTCTTATACTTTTCACTCCTGTCCTCCCAGTTCTTAGGCAACGGGTTACTGTGATTACCCACTATTAACCTACCTTCCTTTATCTCATACTCTCCTCCATTTCTTATGATCTCCAAATCATCACTGTTTGCCGTAAAACCATTTACAAAATACTGAGTAATCAAAAAAATTCCTTCCGTATTTCCGTAAGTTGAAGCATAATCATTTAAGCTCCCTACACCTGTTTTTTTCACATTCGTAGTTCCCCAAAACCATGCCGATGCCTCTAAGCTGTAATTAGCCGCAATATAGTGAACTCTGTCAACTTCATCACTTAACATATTATCATATGCGCCTATCTCTTTCAAAAACGTATCTTGCGTATCTTTCCATGATAATTGTATATACCCTGCTCCTCGTTCGTCAAATTTCATTGTGGAACCTGAACTAACTCTTTTAATATATGAACTCCAATTGTCTGCGCTAAGCGTTTCTTTTCCATTTCTCATTCCCTCAATGTTATCTATTCCAAAATTACTTTCATGCGCCATTGTAGCCATAAACATTGTTATACTTGCTTTATTTGTTATACCATACTCATTTAAAGTACGATTAAATTTAACAATATAATCTTCCTTTTTACCATTAAATGCTCGCCAACCAAACTCTTCTAACTGTTCTATTGTCACATGAAAAATCTCACATGCAAAATTTTTATTTTGCTTGTATGCTGTTGCCATAATACGCTGCACATAGGACATATTTTGTTCATAATTATACGCTAATACATAGTCTATAGACGCTTGTGGTAACTGTAACTCATGTAAAGCACTTAAAAATTTTTCTGCAATATATAGACTAATTTTCTTTTGGTATTTTTCCTTTAATGGCATTTTTGAATACTGAATATATAAATCATTCATTTCATTTTCATACACCCAATGTCCGCTCGGATCCGTATAATTCAGATAGCTGCTCACGCAGTAATTATACCGGTTAAGCGTCAGCGGTTCTGTCTGGTTGCCGAGGTAGCTGTCTTCGGTGAGGAAGGTCGCTGTTACCACACAGTAGTACCTTGCTCTCAGATACTGGCTCTGAATATTTGGATTGTAGGATTCTCCGTTGTAGGTGTATTCGTTCTCATACTGCGGAGCACCAAAGGTGATCTCTCCGGTGACGCTGTAACGGTAGGACTGGTAGACCTGTCCCTCTTCATTGGTGATGCCAGAGACGCTTCCCCTGGAATCATAGAGATAATATCCGGTGCTGCCATCGAACCGGTCAAGGGAGATCCGATCGAATCCGCCGTTTATCTCTGCTCCGTAGATATACGAGGTATCCGTCTTGCCATTGATGTTCTGCTCGACCAGTACTTCAGCATGCTCACGGTTGACATCGTTTAAGTACTCGATCAGTTCGTAATTCTTTTCCTTGCCGGTGGTCTTGATCCGGGAGATCAGGTCTGCTTCAACAGCACTTACTTCCTCCTGTACCGGGAAGAGGATGCCGCACTGGTTCTGGCTGTTGTTCTCCTCCGCATTGGTTGCATTGGTTGCATTGCCGTAGCCTGCATCATCCGTGCCGTCGGACTTGCTGTTCTTCTTATTGTTGCCCTTCCCCTTACCGTTGCCGTTTCCATTGCCGTTATTGCCGGAATTTCCTTTTCCATTATTTCCGCTGCCGGAGTTGTCCTTGTTGTTCCCGTTGCCGTTGCCGGAATTACCCTTCCAGTCATCATCGGTATGGAGATTATAGTTCAATAAGAATACCCGGTTGCCGTCACCGTCATAAGCCGCAGCAAGGAGCAGTTCATCCCCGTCATGCACTGCCGCCAGACGATTCTCTACGGAGTATTCATAGGTCTTGTTCACCTTGTCCGTGCCGATCCGCCCGTTCTCACTGATCCGGTTGCCATCCGCATCATAGGTATAGGCAAGGCTGGTGGTCTTCTTGCCATTGTAGAGCTTTTCAGAGATCAGCTGGTTACTCTCATTATACTCATATCTGTGCCACTCCACAACCGTTCCGTTCAGGGTTTTCTCCATATAAGTACGGTTACCCATAAGGTCATACTCGAACGTATAGACGCAGGTGCCATAATTGTCCTCGGTCTCCGTAGCGGTCAGGAGCTTTCCGGCTGCATCATAGGTAAATGTCCGGTCGGTCTCCACGATCTGGTACGCGAAAGTGGCGTCCTTGTCATGCTTGCCATTATGGCGGTTGCCATGAGGATAGAGGTCGTCATGTCTGCCGTCCTCATGCCGTCCGTTATGCTTGTCATCGTAGGCATAACCTGCCAGAGATTCGATGGCGGTCTCCCCTGCGATGAATCCCCTGTCGTCATAAGTATAGAGATAGTCACTTACCACCCACTCACAGGTATCGCAGACATTCTTAAGCTCCACGATCTGATTCCTTGCATTGTAAGTGTTATAGGTGCTGATGCCGTTCGGACGGTGGATCCGGGTCACCCGGTTGATGGCATCATAAGTATAGGTGGTAACTTTTCCCTCCCTGTCGGTCACTTTGATGAGATTGTCGTTCTTGTCATACTCATAGCTTACTTTTGTGCCATCCGCATAGGTAATGGCAGCGAGATGATCCGCTTCGTCATAGGTATAGCCTATGGTGTCACCCTTTGCCTCCTCATGTGAGAAGCCGTCCTCTCCCGGTGCACGGTAAGTGGTCACGGAAGTGATCCGGCGGAGTCCGTCATAGGTGTACTCCGTGTCCCCTGTGGTATCCTGCATGGCTACCCGCTCTCCCAGAGCATTGTAGGCATAGGTAACCCCTTCTGCCCTCTGCTCTCCGGTGCTGTCGCTGTAGCTTTTTTCTACCAGATCATCCAGCTTGTCATAATCATAGCTGATCCGGTTTCCGCCGTTGGAGGTATAGGATGTGATCCGTCCTGCGATATCGTAGGTACATACTTCCTTTCTGCCTGCGGCATCGGTCACGCTGGTCAGATTTCCTTCGCGGTCGTAAGTAAATTCCGTTCCTCTTCCCAGATAATCAGTCACGCCCGTCACGCGGTCCATCACATCGTAGGTATAATATGCCACACTTCCCATAGGGTCGGTGACAGAGGTCAGCCGGTTCCTGATATCATAGGTATATTCGGTGACCCGGCCGTCTGTTGCGGTCTTTTCCAGCACATTGCCATGGGCATCATACAGATAGCTTTCCGTTAATCCCATCTTGTCCCGGTACGTGGTGATCCGGTTCACAGCATCATAGGTATAGCCGGTGGTCTGCTCCAGAGGATCGGTCGTTAACGTCAGACGGTCATCCTTATCATAGCCGTAGTTATAGACATATCCCTTCGGATCTGTCACAGATCGTTTGCCGATTCCTTTCCTTCTATTGTACCTGTATCCCCGATCCCCCGCAACTATTCTTCGCCAAAATGCCCCAAATTCTTCCAAGATAATTAATGAAAAATCCACGAAAAAAGCTGAGACGACATTAAAATCATCTCTGCTTCCAACGTAAACATGGTACTACTCCTTTGTATTTCGAGTAAAAAAATATGGGAAGACTAAGCTTCCCACTCGTTAATGTTCATCTCTTTACGGATTGATTACCGAAGGTTAATGGAGACCTAAATACCCTTTTCTCTTTATCAGTTTTTCAGCCTCTTCACTGTTTTTCATCATTCCGGTTTCGATATATATCTTTCGGTCTGTCTGGATCAGAATTCTATACGCCCCTCTTCCCACCGACTTATAACGCACTGATCTCACATCTTCCCATGAGTATTTTTTCTCTTTTCCCCAAATGGAACGGTAAGTAATATCATCCCGCGTCATAGTAATTCTTTTGTTGCGCCAAAACAGGAGGAAATAGCTCCCTTCCATTCCACATAATATGAAAAAGATAATACCTGCGCCTTTCACTCCCTGTGAAGTGCCTAAAATCAGTAATAAAAAAGTAACTCCTATTCCGATGAGCCAGAACATCACTCCCATTATAAATGGAGCCATCGTTTTTCCGGAACACACAACTTCCTTTTCATCATTCACTTCTGTAATCCTCCGGTAAGATCTTTGGGTGTACACCAAAAACGGATGCCCCCATTGCTACAGGGAAGCATCCATTTCTTCCATTTTATTTTTACAGCAGGCTGTCCAGGGTCTCTCTGATCGCCTTGATGAAGTCCAGGCTGTTGAGGATCACAGGATGCTCACAGGTGGAGATCAGGGACAGGCTCTTGGTCATCTTGCCGTCCTCGATGGTCTTGATGCAGGCCTGCTCCAGCTTGTCTGCGAAGTTACACAGTTCGGGGATCTGATCCATCTCGCCGCGCTTTCTGAGAGCTCCGGTCCATGCGTAGATGGTAGCAATGGAGTTGGTGGAGGTCTCTTCACCCTTTAAGTGCTTGTAGTAATGACGCTGTACAGTTCCATGAGCAGCCTCATACTCATAAACGCCGCTGGGAGATACCAGTACAGAGGTCATCATGGACAGATCGCCGTAAGCGGTAGCTACCATATCGGACATTACATCACCATCGTAGTTCTTACATGCCCAGATGAATCCGCCCTCGGAACGGATGACACGGGCTACGGCATCATCAATCAGCGTGTAGAAATATTCAATGCCAAGTTCCTCGAATTTAGCCTTGTACTCGTTATCATAGATCTCCTGGAAAATATCCTTAAAAGTATGATCGTACTTTTTGGAAATTGTATCTTTAGTAGAGAACCACAGATCCTGCTTCGTATCTACCGCATAGCTGAAGCATGCTCTTGCAAAGCTCTCGATGGATTTATTGGTATTGTGGATACCCTGAATGATACCTGCTCCATCGAAATTATGGATCAATTCACGGGTCTCGGTGCCGTCTGCTGCGGTGAATACCAGCTCTGCCTTACCGGGTCCGGGTACCTTAATCTCTGTATTTTTATAGACATCACCATAAGCATGACGGGCGATGGTGATGGGCTTGGTCCAGTTCTTTACGTAGGGAACGATGCCCTTTACCAGGATTGGTGCACGGAATACGGTACCGTCTAAGATGGCACGGATGGTTCCGTTGGGACTCTTCCACATTTCCTTCAGGTTGTACTCTGTCATTCTGGCAGCGTTGGGAGTAATGGTAGCACATTTTACGGCAACACCATATTTCAAGGTAGCGTTGGCAGAATCCACCGTTACCTGATCGTCTGTCTCATTACGATGCTCCAGTCCCAGATCATAGTACTCTGTCTTCAGATCGATATAGGGCAGTAACAGTTCATCCTTGATCATCTGCCAGAGGATTCTGGTCATTTCGTCTCCGTCCATCTCTACGAGAGGGGTTGTCATTTTGATCTTTTCCATAATGATTTCCTTTCCGGTATTTATTCTTTTACTTTGCAATAGCTATCCAGAACCACATTGGCAAAATCGCTTCTGCAAGGCTTCACCGAATAACATGCCTGCATGTTATTTGCTCATGTGGTTACTTCGCCCATTGGCTCTGAATAATTACATTCTACAGTAAGTTTCACAGACAGGCAACCTATTCCTGCGGCTTATCCTGCTGTGCATAGGCCTCGTTCAGACCGTTTTTCACCATGTTGTCATAGGCGTTGATCATGTGCTGGTGTGCCAGCTGCTCTGCCAGATCGGCATTGCCTGCCTTGATGGCCTCCATGATCTGCTCATGCTCTTCATTGGATTTGGGGCCGCGGTTGGCACTGGCCAATGTTTTCTTGCGGACACGCAGGACATACTGATGGAAGTCCTTCAGCTGATGCTCCAGCATCTTGCTGTCACATGCCTCATACAGAATATCATGGAAACGATTATCTAACTCCGCCAGCTGCTCCAGATGCCCCTTCTGGGCATGGAACTTGGACAGATAGACATTCTCTTCCATCTCTTCCATCTGCTCCTTGGTGATATGTTCCGTAGCCCAACGGGCACACAGACCTTCCAGCAGGGAACGGATCATGTAAATATCCTTCACATCCTTCTGAGTAATACCGGTGACATAGGCTCCCTTGTTGGGGATGATCTGAATCAGTCCCTCCAGCTCCAGCTGACGGAACGCCTCTCTGACGGGGGTTCTGCTGACTCCCATCTCCTCGCCGATAGCCACTTCCTTCAATTCTTCATGTTCCTGATATTTTCCGCTTAAGATGTCTTCTCTCAGCTTGTGAAATACCCGTCCCCGCAGGGAGAACTTATCCGTTACTTCCTGCTTTACATCATACTTACTCACTATAATCCTCATTTCCGGGCAGCAAAAAATGCCGCCATATTTTCTTACTCACCGATCTTCAGGTTCTTCTCCAGGCAGATACGGTTGACGCAGGCCACAATCTCTTCATCCGTAAGCACGGTGACACGTCCACCGGCGTACTCCTCGTCTACCCACTTTTTGATCTCCGCTACCAGTTCGGAAGTCTTCTGTACCTGCTTGTCTCCCTTTAACTTATAATAGGTGTTCAGCCAGTGTGCGATACCTGCCAGACCGGAGGTGTTGGAAATAGCGCACAATACCGGACGATTCAGGAATTTCTCGGTATCGAAAATGTTGTATATCTCTTCGTTCTTAAGCAGACCGTCCGCATGGATACCGGCTCTGGTCACGTTGAAATTCTTGCCGACAAACGGGGTTCTGGGCGGGATCTGATAGCCGATCTCCTTCTCATAGTACTCTGCCAGCTCCGTGATGACACGGGTATTCATACCGTTCAGATCACCCTTCAACTGTGCATATTCGAATACCATTGCCTCCAGCGGTGTATTACCGGTACGCTCACCGATACCAAACAGTGAGGTATTTACACCGGAACAGCCGTACAACCATGCTGTGGTGGAATTGGACACCGCCTTGTAAAAGTCATTGTGACCATGCCATTCGATCAGCTCATGCGGCACACCTGCGTGGGTATGGATTGCGTAAATGATACCCTGTACACTACGGGGAATAACGGCACCGGGATAGTTGACACCGTATCCCATGGTATCGCAGGCCCGGACCTTGATGGGGATCTGATACTCCTTCATCAGTTTCATCAGTTCCAGGCAGAACGGAACCACATAACCGTAGATATCCGCTCTGGTGATATCCTCCAGATGACATCTGGGGCTGATACCCTCCTCCAGGCAGTCACGGATAACGCTTAAATAGTGATCCATGGCCTGTCTTCTGGTCATTTTTAATTTCAGGAAAATATGATAATCGGAACAGCTGACCAGAATGCCAGTCTCCTTCATTCCGATCTCTTTTACCAGCTTAAAGTCCTCCTTGCTGGCACGGATCCAGCTGGTAACTTCGGGGAACTTGTATCCCCTCTCCATACATTTATAAACAGCGTCTCTGTCCTTCTTGCTGTACAGGAAAAATTCACTGGCACGGATCATTCCGTTGGGGCCACCCAGTTCATGCAGATAGTCATAGATCTTTACGATCTGCTCTGTGGTATAAGGTGCTCTGGACTGCTGTCCGTCTCTGAAGGTAGTATCTGTGATCCAGATATCCTTTGGCATGTTATGAGGCACGATACGATCATTAAAAGGTATTTTTGGGATTTCGGAATAAGGGAACATGTTACGGAACACGTTCGGCTTCTCCACATCATCCAGTATGTACATATGCTCTTCAATCTCCAAAAGGTTGTTCTTCGGATTCATGGAGACCGGACGATTCTGAAATGCATCACTTTCTCTCATTGGTATACCTCTCTTCCCTGACATTCGATATCTGCAAGATTTTATAATTTTTACTCTGCGCAGTAAAAATACATTTTGCAGTTCTCGTATCATTGTATACAATCATACCATTTGTGTCAATATCTTTGGTATTTATTTTATTGACTTATTTTAATCATATTTTTTATTTTTCCCAGTGATTTTATCCTTTTACTTGTTTTCTAATAATCTCCGTACATTAAGCATGCCGAAGCCCTGCTTGTTCCACGGCTCTCCCAGATCGGTAGCTGTAAGGGACAGCAGACGAACAAATTCTTCATTGGTAATTCCCGGATATTTTTCCATAGCAAGGGCTGCCGCCCCGGATACAATGGGTGTTGCCATGGATGTGCCGCTTTTTGCTACATAGGGTCTGTAGATTCTGCTGTTCCGGTTCTGCCAGAAAGCATTACAGGACAGAATCCTTGTCCCCGGAGCCACAATATCCGGTTTACGGGTCACATCATATCTTCTGCCCCTGCCGGAGTACGTCTCACACCTTCCGGGATCATTTTTACAGTATCTTCCGTCATGACAACCCACCGTCAGAACCTTTCTGCTACTGGCCATCTCCGAAATACTACCGTCCTCCGGACCGGTATTACCTGCAGCGCAGACCACGAGAATATTATGATCCCACAACAATTCCAGAGATTTTCGCAACATCTGCTCCTTGTAACGTTCCTTCAGGTCTCCGATCCCCACAGAGATATTCAGAACACGGATTCCATACCTGTTTTTCACCCGCAGTACCCATTCCAGAGCTTCCTGCATGGAATCACAGGAGCCCTCCCCCTGTCTGTCCAGCACTTTTCCCACCACAAGCTTTGCCTCCGGTGCCATTCCGCGAAATCTTCCTCCGGACAGTTCTCCGCTTCCGCATACAATCCCGCAGACATGTGTCCCGTGTCCATTATCGTCATACGGAAAGGAACGGCCTTCTACAAAGTCGGAAAAAGCAAGCAGCCGTCCTACCAGATCCGGATGATAAGCAATTCCGGTATCCAGCACAGCAACAGTCACAGATTTCACACGTCCTGCCTCACTATGCAATTGTTCCGGCACCTGTACCTGTTCCCTTACCCGCTGCATCTTGTTCCTTCCCCGTAAAATAAGACAAAACCGGCATAAGACTTATTCTATCTTATGCCGGTTTCTTATCCTGGTGTCGGTAAAATCTGACCCTTATTCATTTATAATTTCGATTCCCTCCGGGAATGCGCTGTCACCGATATTTGTGACACTTGCAGGCAGATGCACCTTTTTCAGTTCCGTATGGCTGCGGAACACTTCATCAGCGATCACACGAACACCATCCGGTATGGTCACTTCGGGAAGGTCCCCCTTGTAAGCCACCAGAATGTCCCCGCTGATCAGGTAATCATCCATGCTGTTTTCTTCAAAATCATCCATCCATCCGGTATGCGTAAATGCCTTGGCTTCCACCCGGGTCACCGTATCCGGCAATATCACACTATTCAGATCATCACAGTGATAAAATGCTGCATAATCAATAGTGGTCACACCTTCCGGGAACGTCACACTTTCTGCCGAGCTTCTGGAAAAAGCAAAGCGTCCGATCTCCGTGGTTCCTTCTGGTATACTCACTGCTTTGATCGACTGGTCACGATAATATTTCCACTCCTGAATCGTACCGTCTTCTGCCTCCGCAGTGATATCCTGCGTTTCTTCTCCAGTCTCCTGATCCGCTTCCAGTTCCGTATAGCCCTGCTTAACGGTCTCTTCTTCAGGCAATACCATTACCATGGCATGATTTCCCACGACAAAGGTACTGCCGATCACATTTCCGGGCACCGGTGTCGGTGCAGGGGTCGGCGTTTCAGTGGGGGCAGGCTCTGTTGTTGCCTGTGAATCCGAAGTTCCGTCTGCCGCCGGTGTCGCCGTCGGCGCTGCCGTTACCAGAGGACTCTGACTTTTCTGCTCTGCCAGCTTCTGTGCAAACTTTTCAGCCACGCTACCTTCGTCCGCATGAATCGTTACGTTATCACAATTTAAGAATGCATCGTCTGCGATGCTTGTCACCGTGTCCGGAATATAAATATCCGTAAGGTTCGTACATCCGGCAAATGCCTGTGCATCAATACTCTGTACATTCTCAGGGATCGTGATCTGTTTCAGTCCGGTGCATCCTGAAAAAGCATATTCATCCACTGAGGTAAGACCTTTGCCAAGTACAACCTCTTCCAGATTATCACAGCCCCAGAAGACATAGGCATCCATGCGCTTCACCGACTTGGGAACCACAACAAGCTGTACCTTCTGGTTATTTTCAAAAGCACTCTCACCCACGACTTCCACTGTATCGGGAATCGTGACACGTTCATCGCTTCCTCTGTATTTTGTCAGTGTACTGCCTTCAATCTGAAAATCGGAGGCAGACGCTGCCGCATCTGCCTCCGACACAGGAAGATGTGTCAGGATCAATGCGGTAGCTATAAGTGCCATTACCACTACCCACTTTTTATGATTCATAAACCTTCCCATCCTTTATTTTCACTAGGCTCTTGCCTTGCGCAGAGTCTTCTTATCCTTCTTCATGAAGAATACTATGGACAGACATGCTAGCCCCAGAGACAGGAACCACTTCGGATGAATGGCATCTCCGGTCTTAGGAGTGCTGTCTGCGATTGTTCCGGCTGTCAGGTTGTTCGTATCCACATAGATCACATACGGTGAGAAATGCTCCGCCGTAAAGGTAATGCAGGATACTCCGGAAATCGTGGAGAACTTCGGTGTCAGCTTGTCTAACTTACTGTTCACCACTCCTGCCACCTTGTTGTTACCTGCATAGGTGATCAGAGAATCCGGGATCGGCAGGGTAATGCTGATGGACAAACCTGTAGTATCCGTGATCTTGGTATTACCAGTAGAATCATAGAGACTGATGTCCATCGGGAAATACTTGATCGCGCTGAGATCACTGCCGTACTCAGCCATCAGAGCCTTTACTACTTCCTCGGAAGCAGATGCACTTTCGGTGATCTTGATCACAAAGTTATCGGAAGATCCGTTTACCGTAGCGGATACCACACCGGTATTGGACAGACCGTTCTTGTCAATGACAACGGTGGTTCTGCCGCCGGAGACATTTCCTGTTGTAGTACTGTTCGGTCTTCTGTTGGAATTGGAATTCGTAGAATTACCGCTTCCGGTAGAAGTACTGGTATTAGAACCGTTTGACTTTGTATAGTTTGCCGTAACCGTTACATTTCCCGCAGGCATGGTGATTACCGTTGCCGATAATACCTTACTTGCTATAGTGGTATTGGATGGATCGATCGTCCAGTTGCTGAACTGCATGCCCTTGGCCGGGTCATTAGCCACGATGATCGGCTGGGAACCTGCTATGTAGCTTCCGGATCCGGATCCGTTCTTAACAGTCAGGGTATACATCTTAGCTGTCGTACCGTTCGTTCCGGGGCTGGTACTGGTTCCCGGGCTGGTGCTGGTGCCGGGATTCGGACTGGTACCGGTTCCCGGGCTGGTCGTTCCACCGTTATTGGAACTACTGGTCTCATATACCGCATAGAAATCTGTATCTTCGGTAAGTGCCGTTGCAATATCCGGTAACCATTCCTTGAAAGTATATCCGCTGACCGTAGGAGTCTGAATGCTGGGTGCAACAGATCCCTTCTTGATCGTGGTCTGATAGAATACTTCCTTGGTCACGCTATTAATATAACGGATGACAATATCGTCTTCACTCAGAGCTTTGTATACTGCTCTGGTGGTAAAGGACTCTGTAATATTGGTCAGCTCTCTGTCCCATCCGGTGAAGACATAACCGTCTCTCACCAGATTGGAGGTATTGGGCAGATCCGCATCTGCGATGCTGCCGCCGGAGGACACTTTGATTTCCTTAATGACAGTACCATTCCAGTCTTCAAAGGTTACCGTCAGCTTGTTGGCATCGGGATCTTCCTTGCTGTAAAAGGCAACACAGGTACGATCTTCAGACACTTCTCTGTAATCAGGATCCCAGTACTGGAAAATTTCACCAGCTTTTCCTGCTGGTTCCGGTGCCACCGCATCTTCCCCTGCCTTAACTGTCTGGGTATCCACATTAATATACTGTCCCAGTTCCTCATTCCAGTCACGGAAGATAACTGTATAATAGTCTTCACGGCTTGTCTCTTCTACGGTAAATCCCTTATTCGTTCCGTACTCCCACATATAAGTATCTTTAGGCGTTACAATAAGAAGATCCTTAGGATTATCTTTCTTTTCTATTTCATTAAATGCCAGATCACCCACGATTGTAACGTTCTGAACACCTTCCAATCGATCCAGATGGCTCTTGTTAAATGCATCATTCTGAATCGTTGTACACGTAAGAGGTAATTTAACATTCTGTAAACTTGTAGTATCAGCAAATGCTCTTTCCGGAACTACCGTAATTGCACTTTGGCTCAAATCAATCTCTCTGAGATTTTTACATCCTTCGAAAGCACTGGGAGCCAAGGAAGTCACTCCAGCCGTTTCATCAGCCTTAACATATTTACTGTCGCGTCCCTCCAAACACTCAATAATACGTGCCTTTGTTCCATTACTCATACCATAAATAATAGAATTATCACAAGAAAAATAATCTGTTCCTGTAAAGTTTACACTCTTGAGATTTTCACAACCAGTAAAAGGAATAATTCCCAAATCTGTAATCGTACCAGATAATGTCACATCCGTCAAAGCATTACAATCTTCAAATGCCTTATCTCCTATGGATGTAGTATTTCCATTAATCTCAACCTTCTTCAGATTTGTGCAACCCTTAAAAGCTCCTTCCTCAATAGAAGACATATCACCATTGCTGATCAATGCAGTCAATGAGGTAGCTCCCTGGAAATCCTCTGCTTCAATATTATCCAATCCCCACAAAGTTACTGTTTTTTCCAAGCCGGTATACCCTGCTTGTTCATCACTGGTCTCTTTGCTCTTATATAACCCATCTGCAATAGCCTGCACGCCATCCGGTATTTTTATATTCAGAGCCGAATCTATAAAGCTCTGCTCATTCTCTGTCAATGATGAGTTTCCATATTTATTTAAAGCTGTCTCCGCAGCACTTCTCTGTTCATCTGTCAAATAAGGATAATCATCCGGATTATCTGCATATTTTTTCAATTCACTGAAAGCCGGGAAATCAGTTAACTCACTAACCTGTTTCTCACTGTTATATTGCACAATCAGATTTGACGGCCATCCACTGCAATATGTAACATAGCTCTTAACCTGACTTGCATTATTGTATCTTCCATTCTCACTCATGGCATAGAGATAAGGAGTGGACTGTGACGAAATTTCTCCTACAAATTTCAATTTCACTTTCGGTGTTCCATCTGGATCCGCAGCTACTCCAGAACAATTTATATGCTGTGCACCGGTATAATCTTGTGTTTTAAATGCATTTTCACCAATCTGTACAGAACTGTTATTGAACACAACAGTTGCCAGATTGTGGCATCCCTTAAACGCATTTTCACCTATAGTCTGCACACTTGCCGGCAGAGATACCATTTTGAGGTTACAGTAGTTGGCAAAAATGTTTGCGTCAATATTATAAATATGATAAGGACCGATAGGATCCGGCATATTCAGAGTCTCAACGCCTTTTCCAACACGGCAGCTGATCAGTTTATTGGACGAATCTACAACGTAAGTCGATCTTCCGTCTTCTCCACTTACCTTCGGATCCTGTACAGTCAACTCGTACTTGTTCTGACTGACATACTGCGATGCATTGGAATCAAAGATTACATAACTAAATGCAAAGCAATTGTCCTTAGCAAGATCATGCAGAGACGACTCGCTGGTTCCCTCAAAATAAAAAGTACCGTTAACCGGCTCCCCCGATAACATTTCCTTAAAGCAATCAAAGCAATAAACGCCATTCGGATTTGCAGAGTCTTTTTTCTCTGTAAATGCGAAGCTGTCTCCCTGTGCTGCAATGTAGTGAAGATTCTTACATCCCTTTACAATAGATATATCCGGAGTCTCCCGATAATTGTACGGGAACGTCAAGGAGGATAAAGTCTGACAATTTTCAAATACATTCCATCCCAGCTCCTGCAAGATGCTTCCGCTTCTATCGTTTCCGGAATTGCACAGGTCAATGCTGTTCAAGAAACTACATTCTGCGAAGGCATAATCTCCAATATATTTTACAGAAATAGGAACTCTAAAAGTATCTAAACCAATACATTTATAAAAGGTATGATCACCAATCTGCTGTAACAGACAAGCTTCTGGAATATCTACGTTATTCAAAGTTCCACAAGCAGCAAACGCCCAGTTTCCAACTACCTTCAAACCATTGCCAAAGCTTACGCTACTCAGACTGGTACATTCATAAAAAGCAAAATTTCCGATGCCTACAAGATTCTCACCAATATTTAATGTTGAAATATTACCTGCAGTAGCAAACACACCTTTATCTGCATTAGCTTCTGTGATATAGTTCCAATCACCACCAGCTGGAATACTCCACGAAGATGTGTGAGATATATTATCATTTGTTACATTCAAATACTGATTCCCAATATATTTAACAGCAGCTTCCCTTATCCATTGATGAGTACTATCACCTCCGCTCTGTGCAAAATCATTATAGGTCTGTTTTGGACCATTATAGCCCGTCACAGCTTCTGCACTAGTAATAACGGAACCTGACTTATAATAATAGAAATTCTCCAGCGGCAACTTCTTCCATTCATCCACCGTGGCATAACAAGGCACCATTTCTCCTGTAGAATATTTTTTTTCTTCCTGAACATAGACTGGTTTCCCATCTTCAAAAACAGGATTGCCCAGACTATCTGTCTTCTGTTCCGTGGTGTCTACCATAATTGTATGTTCTGTCAATTTCTCATAATATAACGGTTCACCGCTGGAACTCGCTGCTACATATCCCTGTCCCGTACCCATATTTCCAGTAGGTTGTATGTATGCATTCACAGTATCAGGAATCGTCAGCGTATTATTAGGCAGATTACTGCTCTTATTATATCCCAAGATAATAGCTGCCCAGTCATTATCATACATTTTATATGCAAACTGATAGCTGGTGCCATCGTCATTTGTTCCGGTTGTATAAATTGTATCTGTCGGTTCGACAATAGGAATCAAATCTTTCATCACAGGCACACTACTTTTAGCTCCATTTAACAGATCTGCGGTTCTTTCTGCAGCATCTCTACGAATAGATACCTTATATTTTGCACCTGAATGTGTCGTATCATGTGTATGGCCTGCCGCCTGCGTTGCAATCTCTTCTTCAGCACGCAGCCCTTCCGTAGGAATCGCTGCTACTACGATCGCCGAGACCAGGAACAATGTTCCCAGGGTTTTCCTTACTGTCCTTTTTAATCTTCTGTTAGTCTTCTTTTTACCCTTAGTCATCCTTTACTCCTTTGTCGTCACCTTTTTGGCAACCACTACAAATCTGCCGTTTTTCTCCTGGTAATCACAGGTGGACAGTGTTAAAAGCTGGTCACCGAACGAAGCTGTGACTCCTGTGTCATATAATGACATCTCTGCCATATCATTCATATAGGAGTCAAATTCCTGCTCGCTCTGGGCGTCTATAAACTGATAATATTTAAATACGATTTCATCTTCACTATAGACCCGGGATCTGAATACATACATGATCTCATACAGGCCTTTTTCATAGATGGTGTCAAACTGTATGTAGGGATGTTTCTCACAATAGCTCTGGTCGCTATATGAAGATAAGCTTCCGAACATCTGCCCGCTCTTCATATGATGTCCATATAGAATGAAGTTCGTGCTGGGCTTGAGCACATCACAGTCCTTGTCCATAAAAATGGATCCGTTCTTATCATACTCCTGATTCAGATTATGATCCAGATAATATTCATTATCCGTTGTCTGCATTACAGGGTAATCTATATTAGTATCGTCAATTTTTACCCATCCGATTAGTCTTTTGTTCTTATTTAATAAATTTTTATATTCATCCAGTACCGGAGGGGGCGTACTCTGCGTTTCATCCGCGGTGTAATGGATCACGGGATCCTGATTCTGACCGGTTGCCGGCTCTTTATCCTTCAATTCACTTAATTGCTTGTAATTATCGGCAGTACGGATGTTATACCAGTTATAAATTCCGAAATAGCCAAGGCATGCCACTGCGATCACACTGCAACAGACCACAAGAAGTTTCCTTCGTTTCTCCTGTTTTTTCAATTCTTCCTGAACGATTTTGTCAATCTCTGCCTCGTCAAACTGCGGTTCTGCTTTCTTCTTCACAGAAGTCTTCTTTTTTGTTGTCGGCCTCTTTTTGGGAACTTTTTTATCAGGACTTTCTTTTTTTACAGTTTCTTTTTTCTTTGATGCTTCTTTTTTATTTTTGGGAGTTTGGGCCTTCCCGATTGTTTTTGTATTTTCTTTCTGAAGAGAATGTCCTTTCGCCGGGGATGTTTCCGGTACTTTTCCTTCCTGTCTTTGAATGTCCTCCGACAGCTCTTCCATGTAATCCTGTCCCAGAATACTATGGAATCTACACCTGCCGCTGCGGATCACTTCCAGCAGTTTCTTCTGATCTGCCAGGCTCATCTTCTTCGTCTGTACCCGAAGATTCTCGATCACCTGCTGATCCTTCAGGGCATTCTGATAATCCGCCTCCGTGCGGAACTTTCGCCCCTCTACCACATATATCTTCTGTGCCATCTATCTATCCTTAATTTAAAATCTGTCTTTTCACAATCTATGCATGTCTATATAGATATCTATATTTTACTATATCCGGAAATTATTGCAAGTCTTTTCCGGAAACATTGACAGGCTCCCCCGCATACAATAGAGCATAAATAAAATGTGGAGGCACTAAAAATGAGTGACTTAACTGCTACAAATTGCGGCTGCAATAATTCCTGCGGCAATAACAACTGTGGTAACGGTATCTTCGGCAACAGCTGCATCTGGATCATCCTGTTGCTGTTCTGCGGCGGTGGCTGCGGTAACAACAACGGCTGCGGACTTCTGGGCAACAACAATGGCTGCGGCGGCAATGACTGCTGTGAATGGCTGATCTGGATCCTGCTTCTGTCCTGCTTCTGCGGCGGTGGCTGCGGTAACAACAACGGTTGCGGTTGCTAATCTCTGATACTGCTTTCCGGGATCTCCCGGAGCTTTGAAGGCACGATCACTCCGGGGTACGGACTTTTCTGTACCCCGAAGGATTGATCGGCATAAGCATGCTGCCGCTCTCATAAAATACTAGTAACTCTTTTGCAGGAAGGTATCGGTACATGGATGATAAGAGAATCGACAAGGCGGCGGCCTTTGACACATTATTCACTTCCAACCGCATTCAGATTCTGAAAATACTGGCTTATTATATGGATCCCCGGCTGCTGAAAGGACTTGCTGTTTACATAAAAATGTCGGAGTTGCAATACACGCTTACACTTTTTCGCAGGCATCCGGAGACTTCTCTGTGCATTGCTCCCTCTTCTGCAAACGAAGAAACTGCCACTGAACTGTGTAATGATCTCATGCCCTTGTGCGACGAGACTCAGAAATCAGCTCTTCGACAAATCACACAAATGATGGACAATATTCATAATTTCCAGGAAATGATGGAAATGGTGCAGACCATGCAGGAATTGTTTCCGGAGGGCTTCTCCGATCTCTCCGGCATGGATCCGTCTATGTTGTCCGGTCTTTTTTCCACTGCAAAATCAGACACAGGAGGTCAGAAAAATGGACTATTCCAAGACACCCCTCTGGATGCAGGATGATCTCGTGAAGGACATCCCCAGAGAAAAACTGGATTTTCTCTCGAAACTTTTTGCCCAGGGGCACGGTAAAAGTCAAAAAGAAATGATGGCACTTCTCATGCCCGCCATGCGTAAAGCGAAACAGGAACACCTGACTTTTACCCCGCAGGAAATGCAGGCCGCCATCACCGCTATCAAAAAATACAGTACGGAATCGGAGCTTCGTCAGATTGAAAATATTCTGGAGAAAAGCCGATCACAAAAAAATAACTCCCGGCAGGCTTAATGTCTGTCAAGAGTTATTTTATTCAACGTTCAGCCAACGCCATTCGCAAAGTCGCGTTATCACGCTTTCCATCACTACGTGACTACCTTTGTTCATAAGACGGCGTTTACCTCATGGACATATTCGATCATAAAATCATGCAAGCATGATTTTATTTCACTTATTTGTCCATGGCTGAACTATTTTGCCACGATGTTGACGATTCTACCGGGAACATAGATTTCTTTTACAATGTTGCCGGTCAGCTTGTCACCCAGAGCTTCTTTTGCCATAGCGATGACGTTTTCCCTGGTCTCATCCTTGGAAACGTTGATGGTCACACGCATCTTGCCGTTGACCTGAACACCGATCTCAACAACGCTCTCTACGGTCTTCTCTTCCTCGAATTCAGGCCATGCTGCCTGATACAGTCTGCCCTCGAATCCGGCAGTCTGCCACAATTCCTCAGTAATATGAGGTGCTACGGGGTTCAGCAGAGTAAGCAGTGTCTTGTATTCGCCTCTGGTAATGGCGTTCTTCTTATAGAACTCGTTGATCAGGGACATCATAGCCGCAATGGCGGTGTTGTACTTCAGGTTCTCAAAATCGCTGCTGACCTTTTTGATGGTCTGGTGCATCTTGGTCTCTAAGTCTGCACTATAGCCTTCTTCATCAGTCAGGATATCCTGCAACTTCCAGACTCTCTCAAGGAATCTGCGGCATCCCTTTACGCCTTCCTCACTCCAGGAAGCGCTCAGATCAAAGGCACCGATGAACATCTCATAGGTACGCAGAGTATCCGCACCGTAATCCTGTACGATGTCATCCGGGTTTACAACGTTGCCACGGGACTTGGACATCTTCTCGCCGTTGGAGCCAAGGATCATACCGTGGCTGGTTCTCTTCTGGTAAGGTTCGGGAGTAGGTACTACGCCCTGATCATACAGGAACTTATGCCAGAAACGGGAGTACAAAAGATGCAGTGTGGTATGTTCCATACCGCCGTTGTACCAGTCAACCGGCAGCCAGTACTTCAATGCTTCAGGACTTGCCAGTGCCTTGTCATTGTGAGGATCGGTATAACGCAGGTAATACCAGGAAGAACCTGCCCACTGAGGCATGGTATCGGTCTCTCTCTTTGCCGGACCGCCACAGCAGGGACAGGTGGTATTTACCCAGTCAGTCATGGCAGCCAGAGGAGATTCTCCGGTATCGGTAGGCATATAGCTCTCTACCTCGGGTAACTGCAGAGGCAGTTCGCTCTCATCAATGGGAACATATCCGCACTTATCGCAATGCACAATAGGAATCGGCTCACCCCAGTAACGCTGTCTGGAGAATACCCAGTCTCTTAATTTATAATTGGTCTTGCGGTTACCGATGCCCTTCTCTTCCAGATAGTTCATGATCTTCTCTTTGGCTTCTGCCACAGACAGACCGTTCAGGAAATCGGAATTGACCAAAGTACCATCAGCAACATCGGTATATACAGCTTCTTCTACGCTGACAGGGCTTCCTGCAACAACTTCAATGATAGGCATACCGAATTTCTTTGCGAACTCCCAGTCTCTCTCATCGTGGGCAGGAACTGCCATGATAGCGCCGGTACCGTAAGTCATCAGTACATAATCGGATACCCAAACAGGGATTTCCTTTCCATTCACGGGGTTGGTAGCGGTCAGGCCCTGAATGCAGACACCGGTCTTATCCTTTGCCAGTTCGGTACGTTCAAAATCGGACTTCTTCGCAGCCATCTCGCGATATGCCACGATGTCATCCCAGTTCTTGATCTCATCTTTATATTTATCCAGAACAGGATGCTCCGGAGATACTACCATGTAAGTAACCCCGAACAGAGTATCCGGTCTGGTGGTGTAAATGCGCAGCTTCTCATCCTTGCCTGTCAGGGTGAAATCAACCTCGGCACCCTGGGACTTACCGATCCAGTTCTTCTGGGAGACTTTGACACGCTCGATATAATCTACGGTATCCAATCCCTGGATCAGCTTGTCAGCATATTCGGTGATCTTTAACATCCACTGGCTCTTGACCTTACGGATGACTTCGGAACCGCAACGTTCGCAGACGCCGTTCACTACTTCCTCATTTGCCAGACCTACCTTACAGGAGGTACACCAGTTGATAGGCATCTCCGTTTTGTAAGCCAGTCCTGCCTTGAACAGCTTTAAGAAGATCCACTGGGTCCAGTGATAATACTCGGGATCTGTGGTGTTGATTTCTCTGTCCCAGTCGAAAGAATAACCTAAGGAATGCAGCTGATTCTTGAATCTTGCCACGTTGTTCTTGGTTACGATCTTGGGATGGATATGATTCTTGATCGCGTAGTTCTCGGTAGGGAGACCGAATGCATCCCATCCCATGGGATACAGCACATTATAGCCCTGCATTCTGCGCTTACGTGCTACGATATCCAGTGCGGTATAAGGTCTCGGATGACCTACATGTAATCCCTGTCCTGAAGGATAAGGGAACTCTACCAGTGCGTAATATTTGGGCTTGGAGAAATCGTCGGAAGTCTTGAATGCTTTTTCATCATCCCAGACAGTCTGCCATTTTTTCTCTACCTCTCTGTGATTGTAAGGTACTGCCATAATTATTTCCTCCTAAACTATGAGAAGCTTTCTATTTAAATTTTTTGTTCTCAAGTCGTTAAAAAACTATCGATTATTTTATCGTGTTTTCCCGATACTGTCAAGGACTGCGGCTCTATCCGCATGGTTTTTTGCATATTTTCGTCTGCCGGGGCATATGCTGTATACGAGAGGTGATGAATCATGTTTGCATGGATCACATTACTGATCAATCTGATGCAGCGATATCGATGATATTTACTGCGCACTACCGAAAAAGAGACCGGAAAGCCAACCGGTCTCTTTTTGTTGTGTATGTTATGTAATTACTCGTTAGTCTTCTGCATTGTTCTCCGCAACCTTTGCTGCTCTGGCCGCTACTTCCTTCTCCTGTACGTCGGAAGGTGCCTGCTCGTAACGAGCGAATTCATAGGAATAATCCCCTCTGCCTCCGGTCATGGAACGCAGATCTGTGCAATAACCGAATAATCCGCTCATGGGAATATCCGCTTCGATGATCTGCTTGCCGCCGCTCATGGGTGTCATGCCCAGCACCCGGCCTCTTCTCTTGTTCAGGTCTCCCATGATGTCTCCGGTATAGGCATCCGGCACGGTAACCTTTAAGGACATGATGGGCTCCAACAGAACGGGGCCTGCTTCCATGACACCTTTCTTGAAAGCCTGGATAGCCGCGGTCTTAAATGCCATTTCCGAAGAATCTACCGGATGATAGGATCCATCATACAGTACCGCTTTGACACCGACTACCGGGTAGGCCGCCAGAGGTCCTCTGCCTACGGATTCCTGAATACCTTTTTCCACCGCAGGGAAGAAATTCTTCGGTACCGCGCCACCTACGACTTCTGTTGCAAACTCATAGGGTTTGGTCAGATCGCCGGAAGGTGAAAAACGCATTTTTACATGACCGTACTGGCCGTGTCCGCCGGACTGTTTCTTGTACTTATATTCCACATCGGACTGTTTCTTGATAGTCTCTTTGTATGCGATCTTCGGTCTGGACAGCTCAATCTCTACTTTGTATTCGTTCAGCAGTCTGCTTACCACGATATCCAGATGCTGGTCGCCCATACCATAGAGCAGGGTCTGACGGTTTTCTGCATCATTTACTACTTTGATGGTCAGATCCTCATGGGTCATCTTCTGCAATGCCTGGGAGATCTTATCCACATCCGCCTTGTTCTTCGGCTTATACCGCATGTAGGTATAGGGAGTGGAAATATCGAACTTGCCGTATTTAATAGTCGTTGCCTTGGTCGAGAGACTGTTGCCGGTTCTCGCTGCGGTCAGTTTCGCCAGTGCTCCGATATCTCCGGCATGCAGTTCGCTGACTTCAATGGGCTTATTGCCCTGCAGTACATAGATTTTGCCGATCTTTTCCTCAATGTCACGGTCTACGTTGTACAGCAGGTCGTCGGTCTTAAGTACACCGGAGTTTACCTTGATCAGAGAGTATTTTCCGATGAAAGGATCCACTATGGTCTTCCAGATATAGGCGGATTTTGCCTTGGCGAAATCGTAATCCGCATGGTAAATCTCATTGGTCTTTAAATTGATGCCCGCCACTTCTCTGTTCTCGGGGCTGGGCATGTATTTGACAATATCATCTAACAGTGTGTACATACCCTGACACAGGATGTTGGAACCCATGGTCATGGGAACGATGCTGCCATCGCAGACATTTGTACGGAGTGCTGCACGGATCTCTGCCTCAGAGAAGGTCTCTCCGCCGAAATACCGCTCCATGAATTCTTCACTGGTCTCGGCTACGGCTTCCATCAGAGTATCACGGCAGATCTGCAGGTTGGCCTGGCTGTAATCCGGTACCTCACAGGGAACAACTTCCTTACCCTCCCAGCGGTTACCGCTCTCAGTGATAACATTGATGTATCCTACGAATTTCTCGTTCTCACGGATTGGCAGATGAAACGGTGCCATCTTCTTGCCGTACAGATTAGTCATATCTTCCACTACCTGACGGAAGGAGGCATTATCCACGTCCATGTTGGAGACATAGATAAAACGGGGCAGCTTGTATTTCTCGCAAAGCTCCCATGCCTTCTGGGTGCCGACTTCGATGCCGGACTTGCCGTTAACTACTATGATGGCTGCTCCTGCGGCACTGACTGCCTCTTCCACTTCTCCCACGAAATCAAAATAACCCGGTGTATCAATAATATTGATCTTGTATCCTTCCCACTCAATGGGGATCACGGAGGTACTGATAGAGAAATGACGTTTCTGTTCTTCTTTACTGTAATCACTGAGGGTATTGCCGTCATCTACCTTGCCCATACGGGAGGTGATACCGGACAGATAACCAAAGGCTTCTGCAAGACTGGTCTTGCCACTGCCGCCATGGCCCAGTAATACTACGTTACGGATCTTGTCTGTTGTGTAAATATTCATATCCCATCCTCCATTTATTCTGCATTTTGGGTATTTTGTCCAGCCATTGGATTGGATTTTTAACCCCTTACGTGTATTTTACTAAATATATGTTACTATTACAAGTAAATATTGTTAATTATTTCATATTTTTGTAAGTTGTCAGAACTTTGCAGCGTGAATAATTGGACAAGACAGGTAAATTGAAAGTTAGTGAAACAAATCCACGAACGCCCATGGCGGACGGAATGTCCTTCCTCGATGTAAGGTCTCCCGGTGGGAATTTTCTGACGAAAAGTGAGTAGCGGTTCTAAACCGCACGGGCACGGCTCCAGTTGCCATCCATGGCAACGTCCGCCTGTCGCGAACGTCCTGTTCGCTCCACCCTGTTTTTCTACACTTTTCGAGAAAATATCACCACCTCCCGACAAACATCCTCGGAAGGACATTCCGTCCGCCATGGGCGTTCTGCATTTTGGAAAGTTTTAAAAAAACAGTAGCCCCGGCTGGGTATAAGAATAAGCAGTGCCGTAAGCAGACGTCGGTACTTAGCGGTCGTATTGTGACCGCTTATGTACCGCTACGCTCTGCGACAGAGCGCGAGCGTGCTGCGTTTCTTATACCCTGCCAAGGGCTACGGGGATTTGATAGCATTTCTTCACTAACTCTCAATTTAGTACTCTTCCGCAATATCAATCTCTTCCTGCTCGGCAACTGTAGTATCTGCAGAGTACGGGGTTCTGTGGAGGTATGCCAGCCAGTAGCCGCATCCTACGATCCCAGCACCACCAACGATGTTGCCAAGGGTAATAGGCAGCAGGGCTTTTACGAGGAAATTGAACCAGGTCAGGCTCTCTGCTGCAATGCCGTAGACCTGCGCTGTCAGAAGACCGCATACACCGAAATACATATCTGCGATACTGTGCTCGAAGCCGCATAATACAAATAGCATCACGGGCCAGTAACTGGTCAGAAGCTTGCCGGAGACCCTCTTCGCAGCAAAGGACATCCATACCGCGATGCACACCAGAATATTACACAGGATACCTCTTACGAAAGCCTCACCCACACTTAAATTCGTCCGGGATGCCGCGGCATTAACAATGGCCTGTGCCAGCTGCTCTCCGAAAAGATCCGGTGTCCGTCCCACCACTACCAGTACTGCCACAAAAGCCGCACCGAGGAAGTTGCCGATGTAAACAAACAGCCAGTTTTTCAGCATCTTCCATACCGTGACTTTCTTCTCCAGCACTGCCAGTATGATCAGATTGTTGCCGGTGAATAGCTCGCTGCCCGCTACCAGTACCATAGCCATACCCGCTGGGAATACCGCAGCGCCTACCAGCTTCGCCACCGATGCGATGCCGATGGTGCTGGATGCCGTAGTCGAAGCAATTCCTGCAAAACCGATGAACATACCGGCAAAAAATCCCAACAGAATCGTCTTAAAGATCGACAGATTTACCTTATGAATCCCGACTTCTATATAATTTCTTGCAATTTCCAAAGGTGAATGCATAACCAAATTCCTCCTTATCCTTTTTGAACAGTTCCATCTTGCCATATTTCTAAAACTCTTGCAAGCAAATCCGAAAAGAATATTTCCTTCTCTTGATTTTCGCACGTTAATTTGCTATAGTGTTTAAAGGACAAACGGACATCTTCCGGCTTTGTCATACTATTTATTTGCAGCAAATAACAGAATCGAGGAAATCTACATGAGTACTCTTACATTTGGTTTTATCGGTCTGGGTTTGATCGGCGGTTCCATCGCCCGGGCGATCCGTCAGAATCTCCCTCAGTCTCAGATCATTGCATACGATATCAATGCAGATACCCTGCGGGAGGCTGCCCAGTGTGGTGTTGCCAACGTGATCACCACAAGGATCGATGCTTCCTTCTCCGACTGCGATTATCTTTTCCTCTGTGCTCCGGTACAGAAAAATGACGAGAACCTCTCAGCTGTAAAAGAAATTCTCTCACCAAAGACCCTGCTCACTGATGTGGGAAGTGTCAAGAGTGAGATTCATACAGAGATCAAAAAAGCCGGTCTGGAAGGACAGTTTATCGGCGGTCATCCCATGGCCGGAAGTGACCGTATAGGCTTTATCAATTCCAAGGCCGTTCTTTTGGAGAATGCCTATTACATTCTCACGCCCACGGATTCCGTTCCGGAAAACAAAGTCACGGATTATAAAAATCTTGTACAGCAGCTGGGTGCCATCCCTATGATTCTGGAGCCGGCACAGCATGATTACGTTACTGCAGCTGTCAGTCATCTCCCCCATATCATTGCCGCATCTCTGGTAAATCTGGTGCGGGACAAGGATTCTGCGGACGGACTGATGAAGATGATCGCTGCCGGAGGTTTCAAGGACATTACCAGAATTGCCTCTTCTTCCGCTGCGGTATGGCAGCAGATCTGCCTAACCAATACAGAAAATATCTCGACACTGTTGTCCTCCTACATTGCTTCCCTGCAGGGGATTCAGCAGGAATTAAATGTCAAAAGCGGTGATGACCTGTATGAACTGTTCGACAGTGCCAGAATCTACCGGGATTCCTTCATCAACACTGCCAGCGGCCCGTTAAAATCTTCTTATGCAATCACCATTGACATTGCCGACGAACCCGGTGAGATTGCCGCCGTGGCTACGATTCTTGCCCTGAAAAATATCAGTATCAAAAACATCGGCATCGTCCATAACCGAGAGTACGAAGGCGGCGTTCTGCGCATTGAATTCTATCAGGAAGAAGCCATCGAGAGATCCACAAAGATTCTTTGCGAAAAGGGCTACAGTCTGCACAACAGGAAGTAGAAACCCTGTACCTGGCTCATCGCACTACACAAAAAGAGATCACCTAAAAAGTGATCTCTTTTTCCTTATCTTTCCGCTTCTGTTTCCTTCGCCGCACTATTTTCTCCACACAGACACATACGAGCAGTCCAAACGCACCGCCACAGGTATCCAGCACCACATCCGCAAAACACCCATAGCGTCCTGGGACAAATAACTGATGGAACTCGTCCGCTCCGGCGGAGACAAACACCCAGAGTACGATCAGCAGATACAGCTTCCGGTTCCTCTCCTTCCAGGGTCTCCACACACCGTACAGCAGCACTCCCATGCATGCATACTCGGAGAAATGAGCCAGTTTACGGATTGGATGTTCAAAATAAGCTGCCATACTGTCGATCACATTCTGTGTCCAGTGTTTCCCGGAAATAGCATTCAGAAGCTCCGCACATTTTTCCGAGATCATAGAACTCAGTGAGCCTGATTCCTCACCGTCCTGACCAGAAAAAGCGAAAATCAACAGATATAACAGTACAAGTAAAATAGCAGCCACAACACTGACTGCTATTTTTTTCTTATTGTTTTTCATCGTCATTAATCGTCTGGTATACGCGGATTCTTGCCGCATCACTCTCCGACATTCCGATGAAGACAGCCCCGTACGTATAAGAATCTCCCTTCATTTCGATCCTGACGATCTGTAAGAACGCATGCAGCACTTCATGCGTCCAAATCCTCAGTTTCGATTCATACACTGCACCGATACTTAACACTTCCTTGCACAAAAAGCCCACTCCGTTGGGAGATACATCTACGATGTCTATGCTGACTTCCTGCATGTCTCCCTGGTCCAGGCGCTTTACCATCAGGGTGGAACTCATTTCTGTACGCTTGCTTCGTCTTCTTTCTTCCACTATTTTTCTCCTTTTAAGTCAGCGATGAACATAGCGTCTCCAAAGCTGAAAAATCTGTATTTTTCACGGATTGCTTCTTCGTAGGCGTGCAGGATATGTTCTCTTCCCGCAAGTGCCGATACCAACATTACCAGTGTGGACTCCGGCAGATGGAAATTCGTGATCAGTGCATCCAGCACCTTGAAACGATATCCGGGATAAATGAATATCTCGGTATTGTCACAGCCGGGCTGTACCATGCCCTGCTCGTCCGCTGCGCTCTCCACGGTACGGCAACTGGTGGTACCCACGCAGATCACACGCCCACCATTTTTCTTCGTCTCATTGATGGTGTTCGCCGCTTCTTCCGTCACCTGATAATACTCAGAATGCATATGATGCTCCAGTACGTTCTCTTCCTTTACCGGCCGGAAAGTTCCCAGTCCCACATGCAATGTCACATAAGCGATCTTAATGCCTTTGTCCGCAATCTGCTGCAACAATTCCTGCGTAAAATGCAATCCCGCCGTAGGTGCTGCTGCGGAGCCTTCATATTTGGCATAAACGGTCTGATAACGATTCTTATCCTTCAGCTTATGGGTTATGTAAGGAGGCAGGGGCATCTCTCCCAGCTTGTCCAGCACTTCTTCAAAAATACCCTCATATTCAAAACGTATCAGACGATTACCTTCTTCCACAGTCTCCAGGACTTCTGCCTTTAATAGTCCATCCCCGAAGGTCAGGCGCTGACCGGGCTTGCATTTCTTGCCGGGCTTTACCAGAGTCTCCCAGACATCCGCTTCTTTTCGTTTTAATAGAAGGACTTCCACATGTCCGCCGGTACCTTCCCGTTCTCCCAAAAGTCTCGCTGGAATCACCTTGGTGTTGTTTAACACCAGACAGTCTCCGGGATGCAGATAGTCGATAATATCCCGAAAAATGTGATGAGAGATCTCTCCCGTATTTTTATCCAGTACCAGCAGTCTGGAGGAAGAACGATCCTCCAGCGGGTCCTGTGCGATCAGCTCCTGGGGAAGATCAAAGTAAAAATCGGTTTTTTTCAGTTCGGTCGTCTCTGCCATTACAGGCTCGCTCCTTCCACAAATGCTTTATATCCGCGATATGCCTCATATACATCGGCCTTGCTGGTAGCTTCCCAGGGTGCATGCATGTTCAGCACTGCCACACCACTGTCGATGACATTCATGCCATACAGTGCCAGAATATATGCGATGGTTCCACCGCCGCCCAAATCGACCTTACCAAGCTCTGCAGTCTGGAAGTTCACCTCTGCTTTGTCGAAGATATGGCGCAAATGTGCCAGATACTCCGCATTGGCATCGTTAGAACCGGACTTGCCTCTGGCTCCGGTGAATTTGTTGATGACCATACCGCCGCCTAAGTATGCCACGTTCTTTTTATCGAAGCTGGACGCATAGGTAGGATCAAAAGCACTGCTGACATCGGAAGACAGCATACAGCTATGTGCCAGGCATCTTCTCACGTTCAGTTCGCTGTATTCGCCTGCCAGATTCATCACCTCTGCCACGGCATTTTCAAAGAAATGAGACTGCATGCCGGTAGCACCTACGGAGCCGATTTCTTCCTTATCTACCAGAATACAGCACATGGTACGGTCGGTCACATCGCTGTCCAGCATCGCCTGCATGGAAGTGTAAGCACAGACCCTGTCATCCTGACCGTAAGCCAGTGTCATGCTGCGGTCAAAACCTGCTTCTCTTGCTTTTCCTGCAGGAACGATCTCCAGCTCTGCGGAAACGAAATCCTCTTCATGAATATCGTAGGTCTCTTTCAGAATATCCAGAACACCTGCCTTTACTGCTTCTTTTCCGGCTTCTTTCTCGTCCTTCTTCTTATCTTTCTTATCGATCAGCAGAGGCTTATTGCCTACGATGATATCCAGAGCTTCACCCTCGATAACCTTTGCTGCCTTTTTCTCCAGCTGCTCCTGTGCCAGATGGATCAACAGATCGGATACGAAGAATACAGGATCATCCTCGTTCTCACCAATATTGATTTCTACACAGGTGCCGTCCTTTTTCACGATGACTCCGTGGATTGCCAGTGGAATGGTCACCCACTGGTACTTCTTCACGCCACCGTAATAATGGGTGTCCAGATAAGCGAATCCACCATCCTCATACAGGGGATTCTGCTTTACATCCAGTCTGGGGCTGTCGATATGGGCTCCGAGGATGTTCATGCCATCTGTCATGGGCTTACGTCCGATCTGGAACATGGCGATGGATTTGTTCATCCATACGCTGTATACCTTATCTCCGGTTTTAAGAGCAGCGCCCTCTTTGATCAGACTCTCCAGTTCACGGTAACCGGACTTCTCAATAGTATTGACAATGGTGTCAATGCACTCTCTCTCGGTCTTACCGTTGTCTAAGAAATCACGATACTGTGCGTTTATTTTCTCCAGCTCTTTTAACTGTTTGGAAGAATAGGTCTCCCAGGTGTTTTTCTTTTCCATATTTATCCTCATTTCCGCATCCGTCTTCCGGATACTCTTTTACTATAATCATAACAGGAGAGGTTCCTCGCCCTCTCCGTATCAGTGTACTACATTTGCGTCCGCAGTTCAATTCCTGTCTGTCAGATTTTCATCCTGCCCCTTAGGATTCCTGTCGATCTCCGTATAATGTTTTTTTCTGCGCTGGATCTTCTTGATCTCCCGGATGCGTCTACGGTTCTCTCTTGCCAGTTCGCTCTTACTGCTGGCATGATTCACCAGTACCCGGTTCACCGGACGGAAATAACGGTTCAGATAAGCACCGATCAGAATGATATACATGCAGAAATACATCCACAACATAATGATCACAATAATGGTCAGACTTCCGTAAATACTATACCCATTTCCATAGGACACATACATGGAAAATCCCCAGGAAAATACACTCCATACTACCGCAGCAAAGCAGGCTCCCGGAACCTGTTCCGTGAATTTCAGCTTTGTGTCCGGGATATATGTATAAATCAGGCCAAACAAAAGAATCAGCACCGCCCATACGAACAGAAAGCGGAAATTCATCAGGAGACTCACAAACATCTGCAGCTGCGGAATCCTATGTAATGCAATATCCACCAGCTGATTACCAAATACCATGAAAAACAGTGACAAAATCAACACTACAAGCATGATCAACGTATAAAAGCTTGCAATAAAACGGATCACGAAGTAATTACGCTTCTCGTCCACACCATTGACCGCATTTAATCCCCGCATCAGTGCCATGACACCCTTCGCCGCCGACCAGACCATAGCGATCAGAGCCACCGGCAGAATTCCCACAGAACTCTTATACACATCAACGACCAGACTCTCCACCATGGCATCTGCAATATCCGGCGTCACATCCGTCAGCGCCGTGACCAGATTCTGCTCCGTCACCGGGGTATAAGGAATCACCGCACAGACTACCATCAGCATCGGAATCACCGACAAAAACAGGAAAAAGGCTGTACTCGATGCATAAGCGCTGATATTCTGTTTTTTCATCTGGCTGGAAAAATCACGCCAGATGCTGATTATTGTCCTGAGCATATCTCGCATCCTTCATAGAAAAAGTTAAGGATCTGTTCCGCGCCAAGCCCCTGTAGTGCCATATTTTTGGCACCGTTCTGGCTCATTCCCACGCCATGACCGAATCCACCGCCGATAATGTTATATCCTACCACATTTTTCTTATCATGGCTAGGTTCAATCACAAAAAATGCACTGGGAAGGAGATTCGGCATGGCCACCTCACTACCATCCTGCCTTACCACCTTCGTAACCCCGTCACAAAGTACTGCTCTGATATTATATTCCGAGATCACCTTAAAGGTTCCTTTGTCCGTGACAATGACCATTTCGTCTGCCACACCACCGGGGCCACGTTTTACAACGGAGATATCGTTTACTTTTGAAAAAGCTTTTATATTTTGACTGACATAGTCATCGTCCTTCAGGGTCAATATTAACTTTCCGTTGGCTTCATAACGTTTCTTCAACGTCTCCACTATCCGTTCCACATCAATCTCTTTTACCGTATATGTCCAGCGGTACCAGCCTTCCTGCGCTTCATAATCTTCCGCATGTGTCTCCGTGATAAAATCCCGGAAAGCCTCTTCTTCCCTCAGATCCTCTGGACCTGCATCTCCGTTTACCTCATTGCTGTCTGCCGCGATTACCCCACCGTCCGTCTGCATCAGGCTCTCCGGATTCAGCCGGCTGCTCTTCAGATAATCAAGTGCCTCCGCCTCCGCTGTCTTCCATACATTTGCCGTAGTTCCCACGCCACAGGAGGTAGAGTAATAATAAGTGTTCGCCACCGTTCCTTCATCTGTCAGGATCATCTGTCCGTAGGTCTCCTTCACCGCCGTGGTAGCACTGTCAGCTTCTGTGATATTATTGTAGACCTGATAGGAAGTGCTGTCGTCCACATGGGCGCCGTACCGGGGATAGCCCGCCCGCAGCATATGTCCGTAAGCATAGGTTCTGGCACAGATAGCCTGTGCTTTCAGGGCTTCCAGCGGGTAGGATGCCGGCATTTCACTTGGCACTACACTGTAGAGATATTCTTCCAGCGGAAGCTCATTTACCACTGCAATTCCGTCTGCGGTCCGCAGCAGCTCTATATGCCCTCTGTAAGAAGGTGTTCCCTGACTTCGATTCACATTGATCAGCCGTACCCGGCCGGTCAGCACTGTCGGTACTATACGGATCCGTTCTCCCACGAAATAATCGCTGTCTGTGTCAATGGTCACCTCGTCTCCCCTGGAAAACAATTCTTCCTGCATTTCCTCACCGGTTCCGTACTGTAGTAGAAAATCACTTTCCGCCGTCAGTGTCACCGTCTGGTGCAAAACATCCGAAAAATCCGAAGTTTTGATCAATACCCGGATTTTGTCCATGTTATCTTCTCTGGCCAGCAGGATACCGCAGATCTCGTCATTTTCACGAATAAAGTCCGCATCCATATAGCCGAATCGCAGATCTTCAGTGGTACACATGGTAAGCTCCCGGTACAGGCGATACCCTTTGTAATCCTCAGCCAACGGGATCCGGCCCCTGCCCTCGATCTCGATACCGCTTTCATCTGCCGACAGCACCCGGCCTGTGAACTTCTCTGTTTTCAGGATAACGGCACTCACGAGGTCATCCGTAAGTTCCACATCTGCCAGCTGTTCCTGCATCTGGTCCGGTGTCGGCAGCCTGCCTGCCTCATTCGCCTCTGTATCCAGATCATAGGTCTCTCTTACTCCGTCACAGAATAAAGTGATCTGCCCAGCTTCCGCCTCCGTGATCCAGACGTTTTTCAATTCCCGTACTACTGGAATATGCTGAGGCAGGGCCTCTTCTGTCTCCGGTGCCCCCGGCTCCTCCCGACCGCAGCTATATAACAAATTTATCAGAAGTAAAAAAAGAAGAAATGCTGTACCTAACACACACAGGTATTTCTTCCACTGTATTCTCTGTTCTCTGGAAAGTTTATAATAATTCTCAAGCAGTCTGTTTTTCTTCAAATCATTTCCCGCCTATTCAGAATCTGTTTTATGACTTTAAAAGAGCAGTCCCAAAGGACTGCTCTCTCTTTTGTATTGTTATCCCCAAAATGCCGCCTCTTACCTTTTGACTCCTAGCAATGCTAGGTGGGTAACCGCAACCAACCTTTTGCCTTCCCTTCCAATCCTCCTTGCGGAGTGAGGGCTTGACAGCCACTTGGCAATATAGGAATCCCGTTTAAAGTAAATGTAGGTTCAAAACTGGTAAGAGTTATCGTACATCTCAGGTTAAGTATATTATAGCGAGTTGAGATCCATTTTACAACTGAAATTTTTACCAATATTATTATCTGCAAAAAAGGCTGTCTCCGAAGAGACAGCCTTCCATATTTGCATTTGTCTGTAAAGTAAGATTACAGCTGAGGACCAGCAGCAACCAGAGCCTTACCAGCATCATTTCCTTCGTATTTAGCGAAGTTCTTGATGAATCTCTGAGCCAGATCCTTTGCCTTCTCTTCCCACTGGGAAGGATCAGCGTAGGTATCTCTGGGATCCAGAATACCGGTGTCAACACCAGTCAGCTCGGTAGGAACTTCGAAATCGAAGTAAGGGATCTTCTTGGTAGGAGCGGTCTTGATCGCACCATCCAGAATAGCATCGATGATACCACGGGTATCCTTAATGGAGATACGCTTGCCGGTTCCGTTCCATCCGGTGTTAACCAGATATGCCTTAGCACCGTTCTTCTCCATCTTCTTAACCAGCTCTTCTGCATACTTGGTAGGATGCAGCTCCAGGAATGCCTGGCCGAAGCAAGCAGAGAAGGTAGGGGTAGGCTCGGTAATACCACGCTCGGTACCAGCTAACTTAGCTGTGAAACCGGACAGGAAGTAGTACTGAGTCTGCTCGGGAGTCAGAATAGATACGGGAGGCAGTACGCCGAATGCATCAGCAGACAGGAAGATTACGTTCTTAGCTGCAGGTGCAGAAGAAATAGGACGTACGATATTCTTAATATGATCGATAGGATAAGATACACGAGTATTCTCGGTAACGCTCTTATCGTTGAAATCAATCTTGCCGTCAGCATCAACGGTTACGTTCTCAAGCAGAGCATCTCTCTTGATTGCGTTGTAGATGTCGGGCTCGGAATCCTTGTCCAGGTTGATAACCTTAGCGTAGCATCCACCTTCGAAGTTGAATACGCCGTTGTCATCCCAGCCGTGCTCGTCATCACCGATCAGCAGACGCTTAGGATCGGTAGACAGGGTTGTCTTACCGGTTCCGGACAGACCGAAGAAGATAGCGGTGTTCTCACCGTTCATATCGGTGTTTGCGGAGCAGTGCATGGAAGCGATGCCCTTCAGAGGCAGGTAGTAGTTCATCATGGAGAACATACCCTTCTTCATCTCTCCGCCGTACCATGTATTAATAATAACCTGCTCACGGCTGGTGATATTGAAAGCTACACAGGTCTCAGAATTCAGACCAAGTTCCTTGTAATTCTCAACCTTAGCCTTGGATGCGTTGTAAACTACGAAATCAGGCTCGAAGTTCTTCAGCTCTTCCTCAGTGGGTTTGATGAACATGTTGGTTACGAAATGAGCCTGCCAAGCTACCTCAACGATGAAACGGATAGCCATGCGGGTGTCCTTATTAGCACCGCAGAATGCATCTACAACGAACAGTCTCTTGTTGGACAGCTCCTTCTTAGCGATATCCTTTACAGCAGCCCATGTTTCCTGAGACATACGATGGTTGTCGTTCTTGTACTCATCGGAAGTCCACCATACAGTGTTCTTGGAGTTCTCATCTTCAACGATGAACTTATCTTTGGGAGAACGTCCTGTATATATACCGGTCATAACATTTACCGCACCGAGTTCGGTCTCCTGACCTTTCTCGTAGCCTTTCAGTTCAGGCTTCATCTCTTCTTTGAATAATTCTTCATAAGAAGGATTGTAAACGATTTCTGTGGTTCCGGTGATGCCGTACTTGCTTAAATTGATCTCTGCCATCTTACATTAACCTCTTTCCTTTATTCTTTATATGTGTCTTTATCTTCTGCCACATCGTGTGTATTATCTCAAACCCCAGTAAAAAAGTCAAGAAACCGTTAAAAATTTTATACCGATTTTATATTTTCTTTACTTCACTCCGGTTTCTGCCGCCAGCCACTCTTTTTCTTCCTCATTCAGATAGGGAGAAATCTTCTCGTATACAGTCTTCTGATACTCGTGCAGATACTTTTTCTGGGTATCGTTCAGATACTTTTCATCAATGGCTTCTCTGTCGATGGGTACCCATGTCAGGGTCTCGAAATGCATGAACTGACCATACTCGTTCTTCACATCATTTTTCGCCACCATAACATTCTCGATGCGGATACCGTGGCTGCCCTGAATATAGATACCGGGCTCATTGGTGATATCCATACCATCCTCAAACACTGCCTCCACCATACCTCCGGTGAATCTCCAGCGCATGTTCTGGGGACCTTCGTGCACATTCAGAATATAACCTACGCCGTGTCCGGTACCGCACTGGTAATCAATGTCCATATCCCAGATAGGCTGTCTTGCCAGAATGTCCAGATTCCGTCCGGTACAGCCGTAGAGCCAGTGGGCATGGGTCAGCTGCATCACTGCCGCTGCTACCATGGTGTAATGCTTTTTGATCTCTTCGGAAATGGGACCTAAAACGATGGTTCTGGTCACATCGGTGGTACCTCCCAGATACTGTCCGCCGGAATCTACCAGAAGCATTCCTTCCGGCTCCAGAGTCGCACAGTTGTCCGGGGTTGCTTCGTAATGCATCATGGCTGCATTGGACTTGTAACCTGCGATGGTCGGGAAGGACAGATCTAAGAATTCCGGGATCTCCCTTCTCTTCTGTTCCAGATAGTCCGCTGCGGTCACCTCAGTGATCTTCTCTTTGCCCACATGGGTCTTCAGCCAGTAGATAAATTTCGTTACGGCCACGCTGTCCTTTAAAAAGATCTCCTGCATTCTCGCAAGCTCCACCGGATTCTTGATGGCTTTCAACAGTTCGGTGGGATTCTTACCCTCTATCAGCTGCTGGTTCTTCTGCAGTGTCTTATATAAAGTATAACTGCAATATCTGTTGTCCACGAGGATCGCATTGCCCGCAGGGAGTGCCTTCAGGAAATCTACGACGGTGTCGTATTCCTTTACCTCGATACGATGAGCTGCCAGGTATTCCGTCACCTGTGCATCCAGTGCTTTCTGCTGGATAAACAGGGTTGCGGACTCTTCTGTAATATAGGCATAGGACATTGCTACCGGATTGCATTCCACATCACAACCGCGGATATTGAAGAGCCACATCAGATCATCCAGTTTGGTCAGAAGCAGTGCATTGGCACCGTCCTTCGCCATCTTTTCTCTGGTCTCTGTCAGTTTTTCCTCTACGCTCTTACCGGCGATTTTCTCATCCAGTACGGTTACTTTTCCGGCAGGAAAATCCGGTCTGTCTGTCCAGATGCTCTCTGCCAGATCCTTCTCATAAGCGATGCGGATCTGCTTCTTTTCCAGTACCTTTTCGTATTTTTTGCCATCCATGGCAGCGATAACTCTGCCATCAAATCCTAAAGTCTGTCCCTGCTGCATGTTCTGCTCCAGGAATTCCTCGATGGTGGGAACTCCCTCCTGTAACATACGGAACAGTTCTACGGTCGTTCCTTCCAATTCTGCTTCTGCCTGGATGAAATATCTGCCGTCAGTCCACAGTCCCGCGCCGTCTTTCCAGACTACCAGTGTGCCGTTGGAACCGGTAAAATTGCAGAAATATTCTCTTACTTTAAAATAATCGTTTACATATTCGGAATTATGAAAATCCGCTGTGGGCATCATATAGAAATCAATGCCCTCTTCCTGCATCTTCTTCCGAAGAAGTGCAAGTCTGTCCTGAATCACTTTGTTTTCCATGTTATCTCCATTCTATGATGTCGGGGTCAAAAGCCCCCGACTTTGCTGCCTACGGATTGTTCCGTGCTACGCACTCCCACAATCCTACCCAATATTCGCATATCGTGGGATTATCATCCCACTTTTATGCTCATATCGGGGCGGGTCCTAAGGTCTTTCACCCACCTATGAGCAAGCTCATGTGGGCTTAGACCTTTTGACCCTGGCATCATTCTATATATCAGTTAATCAATACCCTTCCGTAAGTTCACCCTTGCAGAGTCCTACAGCTCTGGAAGTACCGATTCTTTCACAGCCAAGTTCTAAGAACATTTCCAGATCTTCCATGCTGGATACGCCGCCTGCCGCTTTGATCTTTACGTTAGGGCCAATGTATTTCTTGAACAGTTCCACATCCTCCTTCGTGGCGCCGCCGGTTCCGAAGCCGGTGGAAGTCTTGATAAAGTCCGCTCCGGCATTGGTCACTGCCTTACACATGGCAATCTTCTCTTCCTCGGTCAGATAACAGGTCTCAATGATCACCTTGAGGATATGATGTCCGCACTCTTTCTTCAGTGTACGGATCTCTTCCTCCACCTTGTCAAGCAACCCGTTCTTCACATCGCTGATATTCACTACCATATCGATCTCGTTGCAACCATCCTCCAGTGCCTTGCGCACCTCGGCCACCTTGGCTTCCGTCACACTGTATCCTAAGGGGAATCCTACTACGGTACAGATATTGATTTTGTCTCCGTAAGTGTCATGGATTCTCTTGATATAGCAAGGGGGCACACATACGCTGGCGGTATGATACTGAATCGCCTCATCGCATAATTTCTGGATGTCCTCCCAGGTAGCAAAGGCTTTCAACTGGGTATGATCCACTTTTCCAAGCATTTCTTTTGCAGTCATGTTGTTCTCCTTCCGGTATCTATTTTCATATTATTGTTACAGTCCGCTAACCTTATCTATTATAGCAAAGAACCCCCGCAAGATAAAGGATAAAGTTTTTACACAAAAACAATACCGCCCAGAAAGCCGTTGACGTGACTTGGGCGGTATCTCACTAATTTTTAATTCTTAACTACATTCCAAGAAAACTCTTCACCGTGTCTTTCATCTTGTCCACGTCACACTGGGTATCGTGCAGCACCGGTGCGGTACGGATTTCTTCGATGGCATTGGGTACTTTCACCTTGGCGATCTTAGACAGTTCATCCACCAGTTCAAAGTCACCCATGGCATCATACTTGATGTCAATGGCATCCATAACGCTTCTGGTGAACTTGAAGGGGCTTGCGGTGGAAGCGATCACGGTGGTCTTGTGATCTCCGGTCTCAACCACATACTTGCCGTACACTGCGGAAGCTACTGCGGTATGGGTATCGATGACATAACCGCATTTTTCATACAGACGGCGGATCTCTGCGGCGGTCTCCGCTTCGCTTGCAAAGTTGCCGTAGAAGTCAGCCAGCTGTGCCTTCATCTCTTCGGTGATCTCGTATTTGCCGTTGCCGGACAGAGCGCTCATCAGCTCACGGTTCTTGTCTGCATCATTGCCTGCAATACGGTAGATCAGACGCTCCAGATTGCTGGAGATCAGAATATCCATGGACGGTGAAGTGGTCAGTACGAATTCTCTGTTGCGGTCATAGGTGCCGGTGCGGAAGAAATCATACAATACCTTATTGTCATTGGAAGCACAGATCAGCTTATCAATGGGCAGTCCCATATTCTTCGCATAAAATGCAGCCAGAATATTACCGAAGTTGCCGGTGGGAACCACAACATTGATCTTCTCACCCTCTGTGATCTTACCATCTTTTAATAATTGTGCATACGCATAAACATAATAACAAATCTGAGGTACCAGACGTCCGATGTTAATGGAGTTCGCAGAGGAAAACTGGAAGCCCTTCTCATCCATTTCTTTTGCCAGTTCCTTGTCGGAGAAAATCTTCTTCACACCGGTCTGGGCATCATCGAAATTACCGTGAATGCCTACCACAAAAGTATTGGCACCCTTCTGGGTCACCATCTGCTTCTCCTGAATCGGGCTGACACCGTTCTTCGGGTAAAATACGATGATCCGGGTACCTTTGACATCGGCAAAGCCTGCCAGAGCTGCCTTACCGGTATCACCGGAAGTAGCAGTCAGGATCACGATCTCATTCTTGATATTATTCTTACGGGCGGAAGTGATCATCAGGAGAGGTAAAATGGAAAGTGCCATATCCTTGAACGCAATGGTGGAACCATGGAACAATTCCAGATAATAAGCATCATCCGCCTGTACCAGAGGAGCGATCTTCTCCGTATCAAACTTGGAATCATAAGCGTTGTTGATACAATTTTTCAGTTCTTCCTCGGTAAAGTCTGTCAGGAATAATTTCATAACTTCATAAGCTACCTGCTGATAACTCATTCCAGCCAGTTCTGAAAGACTCTTGTCCAATGCAGGAATATGATCCGGTACAAACAGTCCTCCGTCATCGGATAATCCCTTCAGAATTGCCTGGGATGCGGTTACCGGTTCGCTGTTGCTGCGTGTGCTGCGATAAATTACTTCCATTTCCTCTCCTCCGTGTCTATGTATGAATGTATGCTGAATATCTCCCTAGCATCTCCATCTATATTTTCGAAAAGTATAGCATACTTTAAACACTGTTGCAAGGTGAATCATTGAAGCGCTTTTTTATCCGAAAAAAATTCATGTCCGCCATGTCGGAATAATAGCGTCAATTTTTCATCGAACCAGCGCATACTTTCGCTGTCGGCATATTTTCTGGCGGCAAAATACAATGCTCCCCTGGAAATGTCCTCGCCCGCCAGAGCCCGTCCGACAGCTTCTGCCGTCTCTTCACTGACACTTACTTTGTAATAACTGCCGTCGGCAATGGGAGAAAACTGTGACACCCCGTTTTCCCGCTGGAATACGATCTCCGTAATGCTGTCCGGAAATTTTTCGGAATTCAAACGGTTCAGGATCACATTGGCCACCAACAGCTTCCCATCCTCGTCTTCGCACCCGGCTTCCGCTTCCACGATCCGAAGCAGCACTTCCAGATCCGCCTGTTCCAGCTGGTACTTACTCTCCCGCTGTAATTCACTGCAATCCACTACTCTCTGTCCGGAAGAAGTCCGGGAAGCAATCCCCATCATGATGCTTTCCTTGTCCGCCAGCAGGCTTTCTTCCATATGTACCTCCGACACCGTCTGCTGCAATTTCCTACAGATTTCTTCCATGCGGCAGAGACTTAAAACACCGATCAGAAATATCAGATTTATTACAAGTAGTCCGCTTAATGCTCTTTTATACATACAGGCTTTGTTCCTTTCCCCAATTCTCATTTTGGCTCTAACTTCATTTTATGCAGCTCGTCCGAAAAATATATCTGTTGTTCTCCGGAGAAAAATGTTACTATAGAAATATGAGTGAGCAAAACATTGAAAAAGAACAATTATATAAAGGAGTCTTCCGGGCCGAAAAAAAAGACGGAACTGTCTATTACCGTGCTTCTCTGACCAAAAACGGCAAGCATATCAGTCTTGGCAGTTTCCCCGATGCCTTACAGGCCCATCGGGCCTACGAACAGGGGCTTCTCCTGCTATCCGATCCTTCCCTGACACTGCAGTCCTACGAGAAGGTGTCCCCTTTGTCCTTCGAAAAATGGGTCAGTCTGATCAATCTGCGGGACAACGGACTATACATCGGCAATCCGATCTATCTGGGACAGCAGCTCTTCTATTATTATTTGTCCCCCCACCATGTCTTAAAATTCGACATGGAAGACCTGTTCTATTATTCTTCCCATAAGATCATGTGCCGGGGAAATCATTATTTTGTGGCCGACTACGGAATGCAGCAGACGCTGACCTCACGCTATGGCATCAAAAGCTACGGAGTTCCCGGCGTGGATTATTGTTTTGTCAACGGAGATCCTACGGACTTCCGCAGGGAAAATCTGCAGATCCACAACATCTATCACGGTGTCCGGAAAACGGCAGCAAAAAACGGACAGTACGTTTATACTGTCCGCATTCATATCCGTGGTAATTATATTGTGGGGCGCTACGCTACTGATATCGAAGCAGCCATTGCCTATAACAAGGCCATCGATATTTTGCATAGCAAAGGAGTCACCAGTAATTTTACTCCCAACTATGTGGAAGCCATCACTCCCCGCCGTTATGCCGAGATCTATTCTACGCTCGACATTGCACCGGGAATCCTGAATTATGAGCCTATTTCTCCGAATAATCAATAAAACTGATATTCATATTGGCATAGCCTGCAATGCCGTCGATGGTGACATCATTGGCATATTGCCACATGGTAAAACGATAAGGATAATCCGGCACGTCTTCCATCTGGGAAAGCCATACGTCATATGCCGATAATTTTGACAGGTCAATCTCTTTGATCAGCCACTCCTTGTCTCCGTAAAGCAGGGGCTTATATCCGGCTGCCTCTATGGTATCCAGGAAAGCCTTGGTGATCTTCGTCTTGTCAGCACGACTGACAGTCTCGATTCTCGTCGTATCATTGTCCACAAAACTCATATCAAAAGCCACCGGATAGGTGATCTTGTAGTCTTTGATATTCTCCAGAACGATATTGGATTCCTCCACCGCCTCTTCTTCCGTGATGGCCTGTGAGGTAAAATACACCCCGATCTGTAATCCAGCATCTGTGGCTCTCTTGATATTGTCTACGAAATAATCATCCAATACGATCTGTCCGCTGCCATAGCCTCTGGCACCTACCCGCAACATCACAAAATCCACTCCGGCTTTTTTCAGTTTCAAAAAATCCACATAATCCTGATATTTGGAAATATCCACCCCGACATAGGAAGTCAGTTTGCCGTCCTGATAATATTTCATCAGGTCGGACTGGCACACCAGTTTGGTGAAATCATATTCGTGCTTGGGAAGGTACGGGCTGATCAGCACCCATTCTTCCTTGCCGTCCCGGTTGGTCACCAGGGTATGTTTTCCATCGGTGGAGGGATCCGCTTCCGCTGTTTCCTTTTTGTTATCCTTTTGGGAAGGATCCGCAGACGGCAATGGTGTTGCCGTAGTCTCCGGGTACATGTCCCAGAAATCCAGATCCGAAGGAGTCAATGTGCTTCCGGTGATCAGGTCCTGCGTGTCCGGATATTTGTCTGTCTGATTATTTCCTGCCTGTTGTACATTCTCCGTCTGTGCAGCCGTATTGTTCTGTTGGTGGGAAGTGGGCTGTCTGTTCATGATCAGCACCACCGTAAGGATCACTGCCACGAAAATTGTAACAGCAACGATGGCACTGATCACCGTAGGTGTCAGCCCTCCTCCGTGATCTTCATAATCGTCCGGAAGACGCATATCTTTTCTCCTCTTGTACTTTCTTTATGCTTTTACGATACATTTCTTCGGGCATTTCTCCATGCAGGCACCACAGCCCACACATTTCTCCGGATCAATGATTGCATGGAAATTCTCGACCTTCACAGCATCGTGCTGGCAATTCTTTACGCAGATACCGCAGCCCACACAGCCGGTCTTGCAGGCCTTCATGGTAACGGGGCCCTTGTCCGTAGAACTGCAGGCTACCTGTACCGTATTGGAATAAGGCCGTAAGCTGATCAGATGCTTGGGGCAGACCTCCACGCACTTTCCGCAGGCCTTACATTTTTCCTTATCTACTACAGCCACACCGTTCTCTACATGAATGGCATCGAAGGGACAGACCTGTGCACAGGTTCCGAATCCCAGGCAGCCACTGTTGCAGGATTTCGGTCCGCCTCCGGGCACAAAGTTCATCATACGACAGTCCTTGATGCCATAATAATCATAATCCGTTGTGGTCCGCTCGCAGTCACCCTGACAATGCACATAGGCTACCTTGCGCTCGGAAGCCTCTGCTTCTACACCCATGATGGCGGCGATTTTTTTGCCGACTTCCTCTCCGCCTACGGGACAGGTGTTCACCGCAGCCTCTCCCTTTGCAATGGCAGCTGCCAGACCGGAACATCCGGCGAAGCCGCAGCCACCACAGTTATTTCCGGGAAGGGCAGCTAACACCGCCTCTTCCTTCTCATCTACTTCTACTTTGAATTTAATGCCGGCCACGCCAAGGAACAGTCCCACAAAGATGCCGACGATTCCGACACAAGCCGCAGCAATCAGAATTCCTGTTATACTCATCTATGTTACTCCTTCCTAGATCAGACCGGAGAATCCGCAGAAAGCAATGGCCATCAGTCCTGCTGTCAGCAGTACCATGGGCATTCCCTTGAAAGATTCCGGCACTTCATTGTATTCCATCTTCTCACGCAGTCCTGCCAGGATCACGATGGCAATGGTAAAGCCAAACGCTGTGGCAAAGCCATTTACGATACCGGTCAGAATACCGTATTCCTTCTGCACGTTGGTAATGGCTACACCCAGCACCGCGCAGTTGGTGGTAATCAGAGGCAGATAGACGCCCAGTGCCTGATACAGGGAAGGCATTGCCTTTTTCAGGAACATTTCCACGAACTGTACCAGTGCAGCAATGACGAGAATGAACACTATCGTCTCCAGATACTCAATGTGTAACGGCTGTAAGATAAATTTGTAGATCACACCCGCTACCGCACTGGCCAGCGTAATAACGAAGATAACCGCCGTTCCCATGCCGCCCGCCGTCTTGATCTTGCGGGACACGCCTAAGAAGGGGCACAGTCCCATGAACTGGCTTAATACGATATTGCTGACGATGGAGGAACTGATCAGTAACAGAAGCATATCTTTTACACTATCCATTTATTTGTCCTCCTTATCTAAATCGATGGTCTCCAGATCATCCTCTGCCGTCTGAGGTTTTGCTGCCGCTTTTGCCGCATCCTTCACAGCCTCTTCCGTGGTATTGGTATTGTCATAAAACCGCTCCGAGCAGCCGCTCTCGCCACAGTGCAGACAGTCATGTCCGCAGCCGGACTGGATCTTCTCGTAATCCTTGCCAGCCAGCTTTCTCTTATTCTTGATATAGTTCTGCAAAGCGGTCAGTGCAGCCAGTACGAAGAACGCACCGGGAGCCAGTCCGAAAATATTGATCGTCACATAGGAATCCGGCATGATCCGAAATCCGAAGATGGATCCGGCCGCCAGGATCTCACGTACTGCACCGATACAAGTCAGTGCCAGAGAGAAACCAAGTCCCATGCCAAGTCCATCGAACAGGGAAGGAATGGGCGGATGGGAATACGCATAGCTCTCTGCTCTTCCCAGAATGATACAGTTTACAACGATCAGAGGAATATACACACCCAGAGCATCGTTCAGTGACGGCAGATACGCCTGCAACAGCAGCTGTACCGCAGTTACGAAGGATGCAATGATCACGATAAATGCAGGGATTCTCACCCGGCTGGGGATCACTTTCCTAAGCAGCGAAATGATCAGGTTACTCATGGTAAGTACCACTGCCGTGGTCAGGCCCATGCCCAGTCCGTTCATGGCCGATGTGGTCACCGCCAGAGTCGGACACATTCCCAGCATCAGTACAAATGTAGGATTTTCCTTGATGATACCGTTATAAAGTCTTTCACCTGCTTTATTCATTGCCAGCACCTCCCTGTACATAATCATTAAATGCCAGAAGGCTTCCGTTGACAGCGTTGGTCACTGCTTTCGTGGTGATGGTCGCACCGCTGATGGCATCGATCTCACTGTCAGAAGTGGATCCGGTCTTGGTGTAGGCAAAGCTCTTCACGTTCTTGTTGTGGAACTGCGGCACCAGCACATCTCCCGCTTTCATGCCCAGTCCGGGAGTCTCGGAAATACTTAAAATAGAAATATCATTGACCGTACCATCCAGACGGATTCCCACATACAGCACAATATTTCCGCCATAGCCTTCGGAGGTCGTGGTCTGGATCACATAGCCCAACTGCGTTCCGGAAGCATCCTGCGCTTCATAGACGGTACCGATAGTGATTCCGGTATCTGCCAGCTTCTGCGCCGTATCCGCAGAAGGTGTATAAGCATCCAGTTCTTCAAAATGCTCCGCATCCGCAAAGACCGCCTGACAGGCTTCCTGCACCGCTTTTTCCTCCTGCTGACGGATGGGCTCCTTGGTCAGTTCATAGACAAAGCCAAGCAAAAGTCCAGCAATCAGAGTAATTGCGAACAAAATGCCCGCTTCTTTTAACATTGCCTGAATATCATTCTTATTTTTCACGTTTCGCACCTGCCTTTCTGCCAAAAGCCACCGGCATGGTGAATTTTTCGATCAGAGGTACCAGAAGGTTACCTAAAATGATGGCATAGGACACTCCCTCTGCTCCCGGTCCGAAGATACGGAAGATTCCGGTAAGAAGTCCCAGTACCGCACCGTATACATACTGTCCCTTGATGGTAATCGGTCTGGTGACATAATCCGTTGCCATGAAAAAGGCACCCAGGATCAGGCCGCCGCCTGCTAACTGTGCAGACAGATAGGCAGGATCAAAGCCGTGCCCGCCGAAGATTCCCGCAAACAGGATCACGGTCACAATATATGTACCGGGGATCCGAAGGTCGATCACACCGATCAGGATCAGGAAACAGGCACCGATCAGCAGTGCGATCACGGAAGTCTCGCCGATGGTACCGGCGGTCTTACCTACGATCATATTCATGACATTGACACTCTCTCCTGCCTTCAGTGCTGCCAGCGGTGTAGCCCCGGTATAGGCATCACAGGCAAAATTCGTCATCTGGGACGGGAAAGAGATCAGCAGAAAGCATCTGGCTGCCAGTGCCGGGTTCATAAAGTTCTGACCCAGACCACCGAACAGCATTTTTACCACAAGGATGGCAAACACACCGCCCAATGCCGCCATCCACAGCGGAATGCTCACCGGCAGATTCAGCGCCAGCAGCAGTCCCGTTACCACTGCTGACATATCGGAAATCGTGATTTTTTTCTTCCAGAGCCAGCCGAATAATAACTCCGTCAATACTGTACTGGCAATGGTCACAGCCATGACTGCCAGTGCTCTGGGGCCAAAGTTATAGATTCCGAAACCGGCAGCCGGCAGCAGTGCGATCACCACGGCTGTCATAATGCTGCTGGTCGTTACTTTTGACCGGATATGAGGATTTGAAGATACTTTTAAAAGTCCGCTCACTGTTCTTCCCTCCTACTTCTTTTTCTTCTTGGCAAGCTGGATCTTACGCATGGATTTGATCTCCTGCGTCAGAGGACGCTTTGCCGGGCATACAAAACTACAGCAGCCGCATTCACAGCATTCCATACCGTTATGTTCCACGAAAGCCTCTTCATCAAAATGCTCCGCATAGGTTGCCAAAAGGCTGGGAACAATACGTCCGGGACATGCTTCCACGCAACGTCCGCAGTTGATGCAGGGACTGGGCTCCATAGCGGATACATCGTCCTGGGTCAGTGCCAGTAATGCGGTAGAGGTCTTTGTGGTAGGTACATCCAGCTGGAACATACCGAATCCCATCATGGGACCTCCGCAGATGATCTTCTCCGGCTCCTGCTTAAATCCACCGGCTATATCCAACAGTTCCTGATAACTCATACCGATAGGTACACGAAAATTCCGGGGATTGGCCACAGCATCTCCGGTAACAGTGATGATACGTTCCATCAGAGGGCGTCCTTCCGTCACCGCTCTGTAAATGGCAACCACAGTATCTACGTTATCTACAATACAACCTACGTCCGCAGGCAACATGGAGGAATTGATCTTCCGTCCCGTTGTGGCATAGATCAGCTGACGCTCCGCGCCCTGAGGATACTTGGTCTTCAGTGCCTTCACCGTGATCTGAGGATCGTTCTTAGTCATCTGTTTTAACAGAGAGATACAATCCGGCTTATTGTCCTCCACGGCCAGAATACCGTGGGCATTGTCAAACAGCTTCAGCATGATCTTCAGACCACCGATCAGCTTGTCCGGCTCTTCCATCATTCTGCGGTAATCGGAAGTCAGATAAGGCTCACATTCCGCACAGTTAGCAATTACATATTCAATTTTGTCAGGATCCTTGGGAGACAGCTTGACATGCGTAGGAAATCCGGCACCACCCATACCTACGATACCGGCTTCCTTCACAATGTCGATGATCTCTTCCTTCTGCAGTTTGTCCACCGGTGCATAAGGATGAAATTCTTCGCTCTCATACAGGCCGTCATTGTCGATCACGATACTTTGTATCAGATCTCCTGTTACCACACGTCTCGTCTCAATGGTTTTTACCGTACCCGACACAGATGCATAGATGGGTGCCGACACGAAGCCACCACTTTCCGCTATCTTTTGTCCCGCCAGTACCCGGTCTCCTTTTGCCACGATGGGCTTCGCCGGAGCGCCGATGTGCTGGGACAACGGATAGACCATTTCCCCTTTGGGCAGGGCATCCTGGATCGGTTTGTCCTTGGACAGATCTTTTCCATCATAGGGATGTATTCCGCCTACAAATGTCAACTTTGCCATTTCCTAACATCCTTTCTAAATAGTTACTTGTATTGCAAATTGCATTATGATAATTGTACTATTTTTATCAACTTTTATCAACAAAATGCTACTGCAAATTCTAAAATTATGGTAAAATAAATTCACCCATAGAAAGTCTGTGTGACTGCTTGCAGGCAGCACAGGTTTTCTATGAGGTGAATAAACAAACATAAGTAAGTAGGGCGATAGCCCGGATTACGCATGTTTGTTACGCTTTCGAGAGTTCGAAGAACGAAGAAAGCGTTTATTAACTTGCCCACACGGCAGAAAGAGGTCATACATGAAAAAATCAGAAGAGACTCTGGAGGATTTCGCGATCTCCTATCCCTTGGATAAGCTGGCGCCTCTGGAACAAATCCTTTTTCTCGATATTGAGACCACGGGATTCACTTCCCGTACTTCTTATTTATATATGATTGGCTGTGCCTACTATCAGGCCGGCAAATGGCGGACCATCCAGTGGATGGCGGATGACTATTCCCAGGAAGGGGATATTCTCACTGCTTTCTTTGATTTTGCAAGAGACTATCGATATCTGGTACATTTCAACGGCAATAATTTTGACCTTCCCTTTATCACCCAGAAATGTGCGCAGTTAAAGCTTCCGTTCTCCTTTGACGGATTTCAGGGTATCGACATTTACCGCCGGATCTCCCCTTATAAATTCTTCCTAAAGCTGCCGAACTGTAAGCAGAAAACTTTGGAGCAGTATCTCGGAATTGCCCGGACCGATGTTTTCTCCGGCGGAGAACTCATTGGTCTATACCATGATTATGTAAAAAATCCTTCGGAATTCACAGAAAAAGCATTGTTTTTGCATAATGCGGACGACCTGAAGGGAATGTTGGAAGTTCTTCCGATTCTGGCCTACTATGATCTGTTCAACGAGAATTGTGTGAAAGCCAGAAAAGTACAGGCCAACTATTACAAAGATGTCAGTGGCGCACAACGCAAGGAACTGTTGATCACCCTGCAGATTCCCACTTCCCTGCCCAGACTGGTAACCGCTTCTGCGGCCAACTGCTATTTCCGCGGAGAAGGAGAATCGGCTACTTTAAAGGTTCCCATTTACGAGGAAGAATTAAAATATTTCTATTCCAACTACAAGGACTATTACTATCTTCCTACGGAAGATGTGGCATTGCACAAATCTGTAGCCGGTTTCGTGGACAAAGAGCACAGGCTCCAAGCCTCCGCAGCGAACTGTTACACCCGGAAATTCTCCTGCTATCTTCCCCAATGGGAGATTCTGTTCACGCCATTCTTCAAGAGAGATTATAAGAGCAAGGAATTATTCTTCGAGTTGACGGATGAAATGAAGAAAAACAGAGAAGGATTTACACAGTATGCCAATCATGTTTTGTCCATGATCGCATCTACTTACTAACCGGAACGAAATGAGACATCGTCCCTTAGATGTACTTATAGTACTTATAGCACTTATAGCACAGAAAGTACAAAAAGTACAAAAAGTACAAAAAGAGGAAAGCAAAACTGCTTTCCTCTTTCTTATTTTGTCATTTTCTGTACTCACTACATCGGTTTCACATAATAGAAAGAACTCTTTCTGTCAAATCCGATTTCGCGATAATTCATGATCTGTTCGGTACTTCCGATAAACAGCATACCACCCTTGGCCAGTGACTGGTAATACTTCCGGAATACTTCATCCTTTGCTTCTTCTGTAAAGTAAATCAATACATTTCTGCACACGATCAGATTACAGTCGGTAGGATAAGTATCCTTCAGTAAATTGTGCTGGTGAAAATCCACTCTTGCCTTGATCTCATCTGCAATCTTGTAAGAAGGACCAATCTTCGTGAAGTATTTCTTCTTCAGATCCTCCGGCACGCCTTCTATGCTCTTTTCTCCATACAGGCCGGTCTTTGCCTTTGCGATAACCTGTTTGTCCAGATCTGTAGCATAGATACGAATCTGCTGTAACGGAATGTGCCGTGACAGAGCCATTACAAGAGAGTAAGGCTCATCTCCCGTGGAACATGCCGCACTCCAAACCTTCAGGTTCTTGCCGAAGCGTTGAATCAGTTCCGGGATCACGGTCTCTTCCAGATATTTCCACTGTTCAGGATTACGGTAGAATTCTGAAACATTGATAGTAATGTATCCTACAAATTCCTCAAAAAGTACTTTATCCGTCTTCAGTGCCTGTACATACTTGTCATAACCTACGATCTTATGCTTGGCGATCAGAGTATCGATACGCCGTTTCATCTGCTTCTCTTTGTAAGCATTCAGATCGATCGTAGTCAGAGAATAAATCTCCTTTTTAAAATACTCATAATCATATATCATGAATATCTACCACCTAACGGTTGATTATTTCTCAGAGTTCTCAGCCTCTGCAGCGATAACAGCGTCAATATCTACAGATACAACATCTGCATCGGACTCTTCCTCTGCCTCAACGGGTTCTGGAGCTGTCAGAGCTTTAACGCTCAGGGAAATCTTGTGATCAGCCTCATTGAAATCTACAACCTTAGCTGTAACTTCATCGCCAACGCTCAGTACATCGGAAGGTTTCTCAATGTGCTCCTTTGCGATCTGGGATACATGAAGCAGAGCATCTACACCGGGCTCTAATTCTACGAAAGCGCCAAAGTCGGTCATTCTTGCAACCTTACCGGTTACTACATTGCCAACTGCATACTTCTCTGCTGCATTCTTCCAGGGGTTAGCATCGTCGAATTTCAGGGACAGTGCAATCTTATTGCCGTTGATCTCTTTGATCAGGACTTTCAGCTTATCGCCAACCTTGAATACCTTCTTGGGATGCTCGACTCTGCCCCAAGACATCTCGGAGATGTGAAGCAGTCCGTCTGCGCCGCCAAGATCGATAAATGCGCCGAAATCAGTTACGTTCTTAACAACACCTTCTACGATATCACCTTCTTTGATCTTCTCAAAGAGTTCCTTCTGCAGCTCAGCCTTCTTGGCTACGATCAGCTGTTTGCGGTCACCAATGTATCTTCTTCTCTTGGGATTGTACTCGCTGATCACGAATTCAATCTCCTGTCCTGCATACTTGGTCAGATCCTTCTCATAAGTATCGGATACCAGGCTTGCGGGGATGAAGATTCTTACTTCGTCCACGATCACACTTAAACCACCGTCCAGTACCTGGGATACGGTTGCCTTAAGTACCTCGTGATTGTTAAATGCTTCTTCAATTCTCTTGTTGCCTCTGTCTGCAGCAAGACGCTTGTAGGTAAGGAGAACCTGACCCTCACCGTCATTTACTTTCAGAACCTTGACTTCCATGGTGTCACCAACCTTGGCAACCGTGGTAAGATCCACGCTGGAGTCGTTGGTGTATTCGTTCTTGGTAAGAATACCGTCAGATTTGTATCCGATGTTCAGAATGATCTCTTCCGGTTTCACATCGATGACTGTACCTTCGACTACCTCTCCTGCATGTATTGTCTTTAATGATTCTTCCAGCATTTGTTCAAAAGTTAATTCTGACATAATTTTGAACCTCCTCAATTAATTTATTTGGGGTGGAAGCCCCCGCGGTAATACCCACTAGTCGAACAGCTTTAGGTAGATCTAAATGCAAGTCATCCAGTGTCTGTATAAAATAGGTGTGCACACATTCCCTTTGGCAGATTTCGTAAAGTTTTCTGCTATTAGAACTGTGCTTCCCTCCTATTACAATCATAACGTCAGCTTCCGCTGCAATGGCCTTTGCCGATCGCTGTCGCTCTTCTGTAGCATTACAGATAGTGTTCACAACACTATCATTGTAACCTTTTTTTTCAAAAATTTCAACTATATATTGAAATTTATTGTAGTTATATGTCGTCTGAGACACAATACAAAGCTTTTCGCCTTCTGTTTTCACAAAATTTTCTGCCTGTTCGGGAGTTTCCAGAACGGTTACCGGGCCCTGACACCAGCCGACGATACCCTCTACTTCCGGATGTTTCGGGTCCCCCACGACGATCACATGATACCCTTCTGTGCTTTTTTGTTCCACGATACGATGGATCTTTTTCACAAAGGGGCAGGTGGCATCAATGCACTCCAGACCATTCGCTTCCATGATATCATAGATTTCTTTTGCCACTCCGTGGGCACGAATGATCACAGTGGGAATGGTCTTCCCGGCTTTCAGGCTTTTTAGTTCTTCTTTGCTTTCCAGAACTCTTACTCCTTTTTCCGCCAGTTCCCGGACCACTTCCTCGTTATGCACGATGGGACCATAGGTATAGATAGTCTTCCCGTTTTTTAATTGTTCATACACAGTATCTACAGCACGCTTTACGCCGAAGCAAAAGCCCGCGCAGTCTGCCAGTCTTACTTCCATATCAGATCTCCTGTTTAACCGATCAGTTCCACGATCCGGTCGATGACCTGCTCGATCGTCATATCGGAAGTATCCACCAGCACCGCATCGTCCGCCTGTTTTAACGGAGAAGTCTCTCTGTGCATATCTCTATAGTCTCTGTCTTCGATATCCTGACGGATCTTCTCCAGATCACAGGTCTCTCCCTTGGCGGTCAGTTCCTCATATCTTCTCCTGGCTCTCACCATACTGCTGGCGGTCAGATAGATCTTCACCTGAGCATTCGGAAGAACCACTGTACCGATGTCACGGCCGTCCATGATCACATCGCTTTTAGCTGCAAGTGCCTGCTGAAGTTCTACCAGTTTGGTGCGTACTGCAGGTTGTGCACTGGTATTGGATGCCATATTGCCGACTTCTTCGGTACGCAGATAAGCATTAACGTTCTCTCCGTTTAATAAAACGACCTGCTCACCGTCCACATACTGAATGGTGATATCCGCCTCCTTGCATTTATCGGCGATGACCGCTGCATCCGTGGGTTCCACGCCCTCTCTTAACATAAACAGTGCCATGGCGCGATACATTGCTCCGGTGTCCACATAGATAAATCCTTTTTTCTTTGCCACAGCTCTTGCAATGGTACTTTTTCCGGCACCTGCCGGGCCATCGATTGCTACATTAAAACTCATAATCTAGTCCTCTTTTCTTTATTTCTATTAATTATAATTGATTTCTATTAATTATTATTTTTTCACAAATCTTCCGGTTTTCATTCGTAAAATCTCTCTCCGGACTTTTTTGTGCGCGAATTTATTGTATGCTGTCCCCCGCCAGATGTCCCGTAGACCAGGCGATCTGCAAATTAAAGCCCCCGGTCATGGCATCCAGATCCAATACTTCCCCTGCAAAATACAGATGCCGTACACGTTTGGATTCCATGGTGGAAGGATTGATATCCTTTACCGAGATTCCCCCCTGAGTGATGATTGCTTCCGCAAAAGATCTCGTCCCCGTCACCGTCATGGGTAGTTCCTTGATCAATGAGCCGAAAGCTTTTCTCTCTTCCCGGCTGATCTCGTTCACTTTCTTCTCCGGGGAAATGTCGGACAACTCTATCATAACAGGAATCAGCTTTGCAGGGAACAGGTGGTCCAGCGCATTTTTAAATTGTTTGTTCTTTGCTTCCTCAAAATCCCGAAGCAAACGTTTGTCCAGCTGTTCCGGGGTCAACGCCGGTTTCAGATCTAAGAAAAGCTTTACCTCATCGCCGCCTTTACGTTTCGAAAGATTTTTCGAATAAAAGCTGCTGGCTGACAGGATCAGGGGGCCGCTGACGCCAAAATGGGTAAACAGCATCTCGCCGAACCCTTCATACCAGGTCTTTTTCCCACACTGCATCCGGATCTCCACATTTTTTAAGGAAAGGCCCATCAGTTCCCTGCACCAGTTTTCCCGGATCTCCAAAGGCACCAATGCCGGTTTCCTCTCCGTCACCTTATGCCCTGTCTCTTCCGCGAAACGATACCCGTCCCCCGTGGATCCGGTGCTGGCATAGGAACAGCCTCCAGTACAGACAATGCAGTCATCCGCCGCGATTTTCTCATGGTCTGCACATTCCACGCCACAGAAAACAGGATTGCCATCCGTTTCCTTCGTTAGGATCTTTTTCACCTCGGTATGCAGATGAACATCCACCTGATATTTGCGAAGTTCTCTCTGGAGGGCGGCGATCACGTCCGAAGAATGATCGGATACCGGAAATACCCGGTCTCCCCGCTCCGTTTTCAACGGGCAGCCTGCCTGCTCCAGCAGATCGCATACCCGTGTATTGTCAAAGCCGTAAAAAGCACTGTACAGAAACTTTTCATTGGTACAAATATTCTGAAATAAGACATCCATGTCCGCCGCGTTTGTCACATTGCAACGGCCTTTTCCAGTGATGAACAGTTTTTTCCCCAGCTTTTCGTTCTTTTCCAGAAGTATTACCTTATGCCCTTTTTGCGCTGCCGCAATGGCAGCCATCATGCCGGCAGCACCGCCACCGATCACAATCACCTTACTCATTTCTATCCTCTTTTGCCGATCTGTCCGTCCATCATTTTTCCTTGCGCCGCAGGGAATAGTCCAGCATCGGTTCATCATCTATAAAGTCGATCTCATCATTCAGATATACCTGATAATTATTCCAGGTCTCTTCCAGTGTCTCCAGATTTTTACGCACCTGCTCCGGACATTTCAGGCACAATGCCACTACCAGCGCATTGATCACGCTTAAAGGTGCCACCAGAGAATCCACCACCGACACCATGTCGCTTCTGGCCAGCAGATTGCAGGAAGAATACAGATTCATGGGGGAATGGATGCTGTCGGTAATAGCGATCACCTTGGCATTCCGGTCATTGGCAAACTCCATGGCCTTTAACGTCCGCATGGAGTATCTGGGAAAACTGATACCGATGAAGCAGTCCTTCGGGCCAATATGGATCATCTGTTCAAAAGTCTCACTGACACTGGTGGTATTCAGCAAAAAGACTTTGCCCCGGATCATATTCAGGTAAAAATGCAGAAACGCTGCCAGCGGCTCATTGCTGCGAAGTCCCATGATATAAATGGTCTCTGCCTCCAGAATCGTGGCAACGGCGGATTCAAAGGCCGCCGGATCCAGATTGTCTATGGTATCCTGGATCTTTTCGATATCTGCGCTGAGTACGGAGGTCAGGATCTCCGACTGGGAGCTTCTTCCGTATTTGGCATCCATTTTCTGAATGCCGTTGAGCTTTCCCTGCACGCAGCTTTCCAGTGCCTTCTGGAATTTCGGATAACCGTCATAACCGATTCCCGCTGCAAAACGCACTACGGTAGATTCACTGATTCCCAATGTCTCACCCAGCTTTGCTGCGGTCATAAATACTGCCTGATCGTAATGTTCCGATATGTAATCCGCAATGGCTTTGTGGCCTTTGCTCATTTTTGCATAATGTTCGTTGATTCGGGTAAAAACATCATATTCTGCCACGGTTCTTAACCTCGCGTTGTCTCATTGTAAAAAGCGTAATAGGAATGCTCTAATAGCTGCATTGTCTGTAAGTCTGTCAGATCATAATCTCCGGTCAGAGACATACAGGCAGCTCCGTGAATGAAAATCCACATTTTCATGAACAGATCACCGGGATCCGGGCAGCCCGCCACTCTGGCCAGGTTGATCTCGTAGACCACGTTTCCGGCATCACCATTCAAGATCTCATACATACTCTTTTTCTTATGTTTGCCATCCTGGTTATCCGATACAAACAGAAGCTCGAACAGGTGTCTCTCTTCTCTAGCAAAAGCTATGTAAGCCATGCCCAGATTGGCGAAAGGTGTCTTGCCGGTACGGGGATACAAGCTGTAATAATCCAGAAAATAAGCTGTAGCTCTCTCATAGACCGCATCCCACAGCTCTTCCATATTCTTATATACCCTGAAAATAGGCTGTGTGGAGCACCCTGCTTTCGCTGCTACCTTTCTGGCTGTCACATTGGCAAATCCCTCTTCTCTTGTCATGGCAAATGCCGTATCCAGGATTTTATCAATCGTGATCATCTCTTTACGAGCCATAATCCCTCTCATTCCGCTGCATTTACAGCAAACAATGTGTTCTTCTATAACACTTGTTATTTTAGTGGGTGAAGAGGTGGTTTGTCAATATGTAAATAAACTCATTCGCATATCGGGCTGACTGGGGGCTGACTAAGGGCATGTCTAAATAACGGCTTCTCCGCGCTTCGCGCTCTCGAAGCCGCAACCACATTCGCAATCCGGGCTATCGCCCCGGTTCGACCGGGGACATGTCTAAATAACGGCTTCTCCGCGCTTCGCACTCTCGAAGCCGCAACCACATTCGCAATCCGGGCTATCGCCCCGGTTCGACCGGGGACATGTCTAAATAACGGCTTCTCCGCGCTTCGCACTCTCGAAGCCGCAACCACATTCGCAATCCGGGCTATCGCCCTACTTGCTCATGTGGTTTTGTTCGTCTAATAAAAAAGTCGCACTGACTGCAAGCAGTCGTGCGACCTTTTTATTGACGAATTATTTAGACAGGGTATGCACCGTTCTTGGTGTCAGCCTGGGTCATATCAACCTTTTCCTGCTGTGCCTGACGATACTTGAAGAAGTCGGTAGCAACCTGAGGGAACAGAGCGTAGCTCAGAACGTCCTCATCCTGCTGTTTCCATTCCTTCATTTCGCCTTCCAGCTTATCCATCTCATTGTCGAGCAGATCAGCGTAACGGCAGGTAATTCTCTCCTCACCGGGGATAACCTTGTCGATAACTTCCTGGCTCATGGGCTTAACGGTCTGACCGTACTCACCACGAAGAACTGCCTTGGTCTCCTTGGTAGCCATCTTGTAACGCTCACCAAGCAGTACGTTGAAGACTGCCTGAGTACCAACGATCTGAGAAGAAGGGGTAACCAGAGGGGGCTCACCCAGATCCTTACGAACCTTGGGGATCTCCTTCAGCACATCGTAGTATCTGTCTTCTGCATTCTGCTCCTTCAGCTGGCTAACCATGTTGGAAAGCATACCGCCGGGTACCTGATACAGCAGAGTCTTGATATCAACACCCATAACCTTGGGATTCAGCAGGCCGTTAGCCAGGCACTCATCTCTGTAAGGTCTGAAGTAGTCAGCGATCTCAGCTAACAGGTTCTGATCCAGACCGGTATCGTAAGGGGTTCCCTTGAAGGTCTCAACCATAACCTCGGTAGCAGGCTGTGAAGTACCCATAGCGAAGGGGCTCATAGCGGTATCGATCACATCAACACCGGCCTCTACTGCCTTCAGGTAGGTCATGCTTGCAACACCGGAAGTATAGTGAGTATGCAACTGGATGGGGAGCTTGGTAACTTCCTTCATCGCCTTGATCAGTTCAGCAGCCTTGTAAGGTACTAACAGACCGGCCATATCCTTGATACAGATGGAATCTGCACCCATCTCTTCGATCTTCTTGGCCATGCTGGTCCAGTACTCCAGAGTGTAAGCATCACCCAGAGTGTAAGCCAGAGCAACCTGTGCTTCACCTCTGCCTTCCTGTGCCTTGAACTTGTTGGTAGCATTTACCGCTTCCTGTAAGTTGCGCAGGTCGTTCAGACAGTCGAAAATACGAATGATATCAATACCGTTGGAGATGGACTTCTGTACGAAGTAATCTACCACGTCATCTGCATAAGGTCTGTAACCCAGAATATTCTGTCCACGGAACAGCATCTGTAACTTGGTGTTTTTGAAGCCGTCACGCAGCTTTCTCAGTCTGTCCCAGGGATCTTCCTTCAGGAAACGAAGGGATGCATCAAAGGTAGCACCTCCCCAGCACTCTACGGAATGATAACCAACTTTATCCATCTTATCAACGATGGGAAGCATGAATTCGGTCGGCATTCTGGTAGCGATCAGAGACTGATGTGCATCACGTAAAACAGTTTCCGTAATCTTAATCGGTTTCTTTTCAATTTCTGACATTACGAATATCCTCCATAATAATATTTTCTATAGTTAGTATGACGCGATGCGTTATTCTAAGTCCTTCGGACTTATTTCATCGTGCATCGCTTTAAAATACACCGAAGATAGCCATGAATGTACCGGCTGCTACGGCAGTACCGATAACGCCTGCTACGTTAGGACCCATAGCATGCATGAGCAGGAAGTTGGTAGGATCGGATTCTGCACCAACCTTCTGGGATACACGTGCTGCCATAGGAACTGCGGATACACCTGCGGAACCGATCAAAGGATTGATCTTTCCACCGGAAAATACACACATCAGTTTACCAAACAGAACACCTGCGGCGGTACCGAACATGAATGCGATCAGACCCAGAGCTACGATCTTCAAGGTATCTGCATTCAGGAATGCTTCTGCGCTGGTGGTAGCACCTACGGAAGTACCCAGCAGAATAACTACGATGTACATCAGAGCATTGGATGCTGTCTCAGTCAGCTGACGAACAACACCGGACTCACGGAACAGGTTACCCAGCATCAGCATACCTACCAGAGGAGCTGTGGTGGGAAGGATCAGACATACAACGATGGTAACAACGATGGGGAACAGGATCTTCTCCAGCTTGGATACGGGACGAAGCTGACCCATCTTGATCTTTCTCTCTTTCTCAGTAGTGAGAAGCTTCATAATAGGGGGCTGGATAATGGGAACCAGTGACATGTAAGAATATGCTGCCACTGCGATAGGTCCCAGGATCGCCGTCTGTCCCAGCTTACCAGCAAGGAAGATGGAGGTAGGGCCGTCAGCACCACCGATGATGGAGATTGCTGCAGCTGCCTTGTCGTTGAATCCCAGCCAGATTGCTCCGAAGTATGCTGCGAAGATACCAAACTGCGCAGCAGCTCCCAGAAGGAAGCTCTTGGGGTTCGCAATCAGAGGACCAAAGTCTGTCATGGCACCTACACCCATGAAGATCAGGGAAGGCAGGATTGCCAGTTCATCCAGCTTGTAGAAATAATACAGTAAGCCGCCGGCACCGTTTGCTGCATTTTCAGGGTGCAGCATGATATCGGGATAAATGTTTACCAACAGCATACCGAACGCTATCGGGAGTAAGAGCAAAGGCTCGAACTCATGACGGATAGCTAAATAAAGGAAAAAGCATGCAACCAGAATCATGACATAGTTTCCCCAGGTCAGGTTAAAAAACGCTGTCTGATGAATCAGGTTGTTAAGCGTACTAGCTATATATTCCATTTGATGACCTCCTGTTGTTTATAGAGCTGATGTAAAATGCCTAGTTCAGAGTTGCCAGAACTGCACCAGCCTCAACAGTATCACCAACTGCAACGTCAATGCTTGCTACAGTGCCGTCTTCGGGAGCTACTACAGGGATCTCCATCTTCATAGCTTCCAGAATGATGACAGCATCACCCTTCTTAACAGCCTGTCCAACACTTGCCTCTACCTTGAAGATTTTACCAGCTGCACCGGCCTCAACCTTGATGCTGCCTGCTGCGCCGCTTGCCTTGGGAGCTGCTGCGGGAGCCTTGGGTGCTGCCTTGGGAGCTGCGGGAGCCTTTGCTGCTACGGGTGCTCCGGTAGATGCGCCCTCTTCTACTACTACATCATATACGTTGCCATTTACGGTAATGGTATAATTTTTCATTTTAATATCCTCCTAACGTTTTTACGATTATCTTACTTTGCGGATAGAACGAACTACAAATCCGTCAGTGCTTGCCGCACCTTCGCTTGCTGCGATCGCAGCTGCAATAACAGCGACCAGCTCAGTGTCATCTGCCTCGGGCTCTTCCTGTGCAGCGATCTGAGTTACAGCCTTATCAATACCTGCGTTCTTTGCTTCCTCCTCCTTATCCCTCTTGCTGAATGCAGCCTGGATCTTCGGAATGAAGTTGAACAGGGAAATGATCAGTGAGATCATGATCAGCATTACGAATACAGTTCCCATACCGATCAGAGTGTTCAGTGCAGCTTTGGTCATCAGGCCACCCATGGACTCCACGGGGTTCAGCGCTGCAGACTCCATGCTCAGGAACATATCGTTGGTGAAGATCACTTCTGCCTGTGCATTCTGTTTGGCACCGGTCACATCTACATGTACAATGATCTGATCATCATCGATGGTAGCTTCTGCATCACCGACTGCGGTAATGCCGCCAATGGACTTTTTAGCGGAGTTGAAGGACTCGATAGCAGTTTTGTATGCATAACCATCAACGGTGATACCTACATTTTCCTGTACCATATATGCCACTTCATCAGCGGTATACTCAGAGAAGCTCTCCAGTGCAGCTTCGTCTTCAAAATTCTCCAGAGAAGGAATCACATACTGGGTAGCTATCTGGATTGCAGTGTCCATCTTGCGCTGCTCATAATCCGTATAGGTCTCCTCACTGCCGCACGCGGTCAAACCAAAGATGCAGGTAATCATACATACTAAGCTTAAAAATTTCTTCATTTTACAATCACCCTTTCTTATACAGTTCCGTGTTTCTTGGCAGGACGGTCTTCACTCTTGGTGAATAGCATCTCGAATGCGCCGATCACATATTTTCTGGTATCAGCAGCATTTACGATCTGGTCCACATATCCTCTCTTGGCTGCGCTGGTTACATTCAGAGTAAGTGCTTCGTACTCAGCAGCCTTTTCATTAATCACATCAGCACCCTGGCCATCATACATGATCTTGGCAGCCAGCTTGCCGTCCATAGCACCAATCTGTGCATCCGGCCATGCCATGGTGATATCCGCACCGATTGCCTTGGAGTTCATTACCACATAAGCGGTTCCCAGAGCCTTGCCGATCACAACGTTCACCTTGGGAACGGTAGCGTTGGCAAATGCGTAGGTCAGCTTTGCAGCAGCCTTTGCGATAGCCTTCTCGGAAGCCAGAGTTGCTTCGTAACCCTTTACATTGGTCAGGGTCAGTACAGGAATGCCGAAAGCATCACAGAAATTTACGAACTCAGCAGCCTTCTCACAGCCCTCTGCAGTCAGAACTGCATCCAGCTTCTCTGCTACCTTGCCTTCTTCGTCGCAGATCTCGGAACGGTTAGCTACCGCACCAACGGTAACGCCATCCAGACGTAAGAAACCGGTTACCATGTTCTTAGCATATCCGGCCTTCACCTCGAAGAAGTTGTTGTCATCTGCCAGAATAGACAGAGCAACGGATGTGTCGCCGACGCAACCTGCGATCTCAGGATTTACACGGTTCAGATCATCAGTGCAATCCTCTAAGAAGCTTGCATCATCCTCGTTGTTGGCAGGCAGGAAGCTTACCAGCTCTCTTACCTTCTCCAGAATGGTCGCTTCGTCAGCTACTACGTCAACAATACCGCTCTCTTCTGCCTGGAATTTAGCGGAAGAAGAATCACACTTGGTGATCACATTACCGTCCAGAGCGTTAGGAGCATTTACGAACAGCTTGGCATTCTTCTCTTCCATGAAAGTGAAATCGGTCATGGTAGGGAACAGTCCTAAGCCACCGCCACAGGTTCCGAATACAGCAGTGATCTGAGGGATCACGCCGGAAGCCATGGTCTGCTTTAAATAGATCTCACCAAATGCAGCCAGTGCATCGGTTGCTTCCTGCAGTCTTAAACCTGCAGATTCGATCAGTCCGATCACAGGTGCTCCGGTCTTCATAGCCAGATCGTAGAGATTGGTGATCTTCTTTGCATGCATCTCGCCGATGGTTCCGTTCAGTACGGAAGCGTCCTGGCTATATACATATACAAGATTACCATTGATCACTCCGTAGCCGGTAATACAACCGTCAGAAGGAGTTTCATTGGGTTTCAGATTGAAATCCGTAGCTCTTGCGGTTACAAGTCCGCCGATTTCAACGAAACTGTTGTCATCGAGTAAAGCTGCTATTCTTTGACTCGCTTTTGAAGTAGTACTCATATGTTTTCAGCCCTCCGTTGATAATATAATAAAATATAATAGAAAACGTTTATTAATATAGAAGCACAAATGCCCCCATGATTAACAGTCTGTAGTATAACATAAAATCTGCAACTCGCAAAGAACGAATTGCAGATTTTTACATTTTTTATATATTGTACCTCATTTTGAACAATTTCCCCGTCATTTTTTCCATTCCATTTTTCTGCAATCCCTACGGGAATGCTACCAGAAAACGTTTCAGGATCTGTCTGCCACACCAGGAAAGATCCACGGCCTCCACTGTCCAAGCAGCATACAGCCGCTCCCTGCGCCAGATTTCGCCATCCACCAGATAACAGATTTCTCCCACCGTCGTTCCTTCCTTTACCGGTGCCTTCAGTTCTTTCTCTTTCCGGTAGAGAATCTCCACTTTCTCGTCTGCGCGCATAAGCAGGCCTTCCGCTCCTTCCGCCTCCGGATCCAGTTCCACCGCCAGCTGCACTTCTCCTGTCAATTCCTCATCCTGTGCCTCCGTCACCGGGATCGGCATAAGGTACTGTTCCCGTCCGGAAAATTCTTCCTCTCCGAACTTCCGGTAAACAAAATTTTCCAGTCCATATCCAAACAACTCTCTGCTGTCACTCCATTTATAGGTCTTATGATTCGGCCACCCACAGGCCAGAAGTGCCACAATCATACATTTTCCATCCCGTTCCAGTGCTCCCACATAGCAGTACCCCGCCTTGTTCGTAAATCCGGTCTTGCCGGTAAAAGCTCCGTCCATCATCTGCAAAAAGGCATTGTGGTTGTGGCACTGAAAGGAGCGTCCGTTTTCCGTGAAACAATACTCCTGTGTCCGGGTGATCTCCCGGAACAGATCTCTCTGGGAAGACTCTCTGATACAGTACCGTAAAATACAGGCCAGATCCTTTGCTGTGGTATGGTGCTCCTTTTCCAGAATACTCCCGTCAGGTAATGTCAATGTCTCTGTGGCATCCAGCCCGTTGGGAGTGATAAACCAGGTATCCTCGCAGCCGATCTCCACCGCCTTTTCATTCATCGCCTGTGCAAATCTATGTAATGCTGCCTTACTCTCTTCTGTAGTATGCTCCGAAGCCTCTTTCGTCTCACCCAGAAGCTTTCCTCCGATATATTCCGCCAGTGCCGCAGCAGCATCATTATGGCTTTCCAGCATCAGGGAAAACAGCAGTTCTCTTACCGTATAATGCTCCCCCTTTTTCACATAGAGCTTTACCTTGGGCATAGTGGCTGCATAGGCGGAAATACTGACCTCTTCCTCCACCTTTGCATTTTCCAGCACCAGAATGCAGGTCATGATCTTGGTGGTGCTGGCCATTGCCATGGGAGTCTCTTCATTTTTTCCATATAGTACCCGCCCGGAGTCGGCATCCAGAAGCACCGCCGCCTGTGCATACAGGTGTAAATCCTCCTGCAGCTGCCCGGCTTCCTTTTCCGCTGTTTCATTAAAAAGGTGCGTAGCCTGTTCCCGGATTCCCTCGCTGACATACCCCTGCCGACAGAATCCGCCTATACTTTCCAGACACAGAATTCCGGCGAAAAGGGCACAAAAAAAGCCTCGCATAATCATCACTCCCAAAAGAGTCCCTTATTACTATGATTATTATGAGGCTGATTCTTTGTCCTATTCTATTATATGTTTAATGTGAGCTGTACTTCCTGCTCCGCCTGCTGTTTGAATTCCTCCACCTGCACCGGGTTCAGTTCCGGCAGTTCCTCCAGGCTCTTCACACCAAAGCAGCGAAGGAACTGTTCCGTTGTGCCGAACAGCAGAGGTCTTCCGGGAGCATCCAGCCGCCCTAACTCCGTGATCAGATCGTATTCCAACAGCTTATTGATGGCATGATCGCAGCTGACCCCTCTGACTCTCTCGATCTCCAGTCTTGTTACCGGCTGCTTATAGGCAATGATGGACAGGGTCTCCAGAACCGTATCCGTCAATGTCATCTTTCGGGGAGTCTTGGCGATCTTGATCAGGTATTCATACATATCCGACTTGGTACACAGCTGTACCGAATTGTCAAACTGTGTCAGTCCGATGCCACGGTTCTCTTCCTCATACCTCGCCGCCATATCTTTTAAAATGGATTTTGTGGTCTTCACATCCTCTTCGATCACTTCCGCAAGTCTGCTGATCTCCACGGAATCCCCCATGGTAAAAAGGATGGCTTCTATTACTGCTTCTGCTTTACTGCGTTCCATGTTCCGACCTCACTGTATCTTAAACGTTAGATGTAATCATAATATCATCGAATATATTTTCCTGACTGATGTTGATCTTGCCGGTCTTCATCAGCTCCAGAATGATCAGGAAAGTAACGATGACCTCCATTTTGCTGTTCTGCTTCTCCAGAAGCTTTCGGAAACTGAAGGTCTTATGTTCTCTGGCATAAGCTTCCACATACAGCATCTTGATGTCCATATCCACCTCGTCCTTTTCGATATTGCCATACTGGCTGCGGACAGGGTCGATCTTGTCCTCCTGTTTCTTCACAATAGATTTGAATATTTCATGAAGCTTGTTCAAGTTCATATCGCCGATCAGCTCTTCGTAATCGATGGGCTGTCTGTAGGCTTCCACTTCCTTCGGAAGTCTCTGTTCTCTGTACATATTTCTGGCAGCATCCACCTGCCGGTCTCTGAGTTCGAAGGACATATATTTGTACATCTTGTATTCCAACAGCTTCTGTACCAGCTCCGCTCTGGGATCCTCTTCCTCGCCGTCCTCGTTCACTTCCTTGGGCAGCAACATTTTGCACTTGATATCGATCAGTGTTGCCGCCATTACCAGGAATTCACTCATGACGTTCATATCTTCCCGCTGCATCTGCCTGATGTAATCCAGATACTGGGCCGTGATCTCCACAATAGGAATATCATAGATGTCTATTTTGTTTTTCTCGATCAAATGAAGCAACAGATCCAGAGGACCTTCAAATGCTTCCAGTTTTACAGATATTGCCATGTAATAAAACTCCTATTTCCCCTCATCACTCCCACCGGCCTCTTCTCCCCCCGGCAGCAGATCCACTTCCAGGACCTCTCCAGGATTGAACAGCCGGATCGGAATCGTATGCATTCCCAGTCCTCTGCTGAGCAGCATTCTGGTTTTCCCCAGTGTGAACTCTCCGCCATCATATTTTGGAAAAAGTCTCACATTGGGAGACACCACGCCTTTTCCCCAGATGGGGACTCTCACCATACCGCCGTGGACATGGCCGGCCAGCACCAGATCTGCTCCCCAGTCCGCGTATTTCGGAAAATAATCCGGATTGTGGGCGATCAGGATCGTATACTTTTCTGCGGAAGGTTGTCCCAACAGACTTTTCAGATACTCCGGATCCATGGGCTGGATCCCGAAGCGCTTGTAATACAGCTTGTCGATCTCCGATCCGTAAATGCAGATCCCGGATTCTTCCAGAATGGTATGTTCATTCACCAGCCTCCGGATTCCGATCTTCTGCAGGGCCTCCTCGTACCGCTCCGCCATATCTCCGTAGTTCTCCGGGTACAGTTTCAAACGGTGTTCATGATTGCCGTTGCCGTAGTAGATCGGATATTTCCCGGCAAGCTTCGTAAGCAGGTCCACCGCCGTCTCCAGACTTGCCTTCGGCTTTGCCGTCAGAATATCTCCGGCGATCAGGATCATGTCCGGCCTTATCTCATCAATGGCCTGCAGCAGGCGCTCATTTTCTTTTCCGTATCTCTTATTGTGCAGATCCGCCAGAACCACTGCCTTAACAGGCTTTTTGATTCTCTGATCCCGCAGGAAATAATGCCGTACCACAAAACGATTGCTGTCGTACAGCATTATCCATACAAGAACCACCAGGATCACTGCGATCACGGTAATCACCACATCCAAATTCTTTGCCCCCATGGTCTATTTCCAGTTAATTGCCAATATGTTCTATAGTATAACATATTTTTCGGGCTTACAAAAGATAAAATTCCATTATTTTAAAGAGGTAGTCCTTGTATACCGCTTTCGCCACATCATTTTCATACAGGATCGGAACGCTTCCGATCTCCACTCCGTTCAACAGATAGACCGCTCTGCCTGCCTCTGCCCCCTTTGCGACAGGCGCCTGTGCCTCCTCCGGTAATTCTATGGTTTTCTTCACTCCGTCCAGCGAATTGCCTTCCGTATCCAGATACCGGAATTCGCTCTGGTATCTGACAGGTACCGTATCTTCCACGCCACCTTCTATCCGAAGGTCCTCCAATACATCCGTATTCTCATCCAGATACAGGTCACTGACATTGAAACCGTAACTTAACAGTGTCTGAGCATCCTTAAAACGTGCCTTGTAGTCCGGGGCTCCCATGACCACGGCAATCAGGTCAATACCATCCTTCGTGGCAGTGGCAGACAGGCAGAATTTAGCCTTGGAGGTGGATCCGGTCTTCAGTCCCGTAGCCCACTGGTACTGTTTCAACAGCTTGTTGGTACTGTTCAGGGTAAATGTAGAGCTGCCCTGTCTGGTCTCATGGATGATGTCTTCCATCCAGATACCAGTATACTCAAAGACCTGGGGATATTTCACCGTAAGCTCTCTGGACATAATGGCCACATCCATGGCTGTCGTATAGTGTCCGTCGGAATCCGTCAGTCCGCAACAATCCTCGAAATGTGTATCCACCATTCCCAGTTCTGCCGCCTTTTGATTCATCTGATCCACGAAAGCCTCTTCACTCCCCGCTATGTATTCTGCCACCGCCACACTGGCATCGTTGCCGGAAGCTACAGCAATACATTTGATCATGGTCTCCAAGGTCTGTACCTCGTTCTCCGCCAGGAATACCTGGGAGCCTCCCATGGAACTGGCGTAAGCACTGACGGTCACCGGATCCTCCAGTTTTATCTTCCCCTGATCCAATGCCTCGAATGTCAATAGCAATGTCATGATCTTGGTAATACTGGCGGGACTTCTGCGCTCTCTGGCATTCTGTTCAAAGATCACTTTCCCGGTAGAGCTCTCCAGAAGCACGGCACTGGGAGCTTCGATTGCCGCCGGCTCCGCAGATACACTGATCCCGTCCCACCAGAATACCTGTATGCTGACCGTAAAAAGTAAGATCCCTGTGAAAATCCTTTTCCTGTTTTTTTGCATAAAAAAGCCACACTCCCTTATCCTTTCTTCTAAAAGATATGGTCGTATGGCCTTGTATATACCTGTAATCCAACCGTCCGGAACACTACAGTCTGGTGATCAGTGCCTGACAGCGTTCCTTCAGGGCTTCACCCTTGCTGCGCACATCGATGTGAAATACTTTGATCAGCTGGACCACATAATCCACAGCTACAATCGCCAGAATTACCTGAATCAAACGGATGCCCACCTGGATCTGTACTCTGTCAATAATGTGATACATGGCATCGTGAACGAACTGTACGATTCCTATTGCATAAAAGCCCCAGGCAACAGTACTTTCCAGGCAGATGATACCACGGTAATTGAATGGCTTGTTGTTATAATCCCACCAGAGTTCTCCGAGGAAACGGATCATACCGATTCCCACCAGATATTCAAAAGTGGTGGCCAGAATGGCTCCAAGAAAATACAGCTTTACCAGTTTCCCGCGCAGGGGACTTAAAATCAGATATCCCAGCACTCCGCCGAAACCGTAGATCGGGCAAAAGGGACCTTTGCCGAAGCCACGGTTGGTCAGCTTGTGATTGCAGAAAGACATATAGGTAGATTCCAATGCCCAGCCAAGAATACTGTACAATACAAACGCTGCTAACAGATGATAGATATCTGTTCCCAGTATTTCATAATTCCACATTTTGTTTCCCTCATAAGTACAAAGTCCCCGGTGATTACGCCGAGGACTGTTGTCTTGCATTAGTTATATTTACGTTTTCTTGCTGCTTCAGACTTCTTCTTACGTTTTACGCTAGGCTTCTCGTAATGCTCTCTCTTACGAATCTCCTGCTGGATACCAGCCTTAGCGCAGCTTCTCTTGAAACGACGTAAAGCGCTATCTAAAGTCTCGTTCTCTTTTACGATTACGTTTGACATCTTACACCCGACCTCCCTTCAGTCCCTTCAAGTAACATGACTGACTGGGTTATTCTAATGCGCAGTTGTTCTACACACATTTGATATTATAGCATAAAAAATGTATTCGTCAACTACTTTTTTTATTTTTTATATATAATATTCCCCGTAGCTCACACAAGAATAAGAACCGCAGACCCGCGCGTGCTTTCTTTCGCACGATTCGCTTACGGACGCTTAACCGTAACGGTACGCTTGTCCTTATTCTTGTGCAAGCTACTGGATCTTCAAAATCTTATTTAAAAAACTTATCATAAATTCCAAACAGGAAAATAAAGATCACGATCAGGGGCAGTCCATAGGTCAGATAACCGCGCATCCAGTCGTGGACTTTTAAGCCTTTGCCGGTATTTACTTCTGTCTTATAGTTCTCCCATCCCCAGCCGTATCTGGTCACACAGAACAACAGATATACCAGAGATCCTAACGGCAGGAACAGATTACTTACCAGGAAATCTTCGAAATCCAGTACTGCTCCGCCGAAGATGGAGAAGCCGTCCCAGCTCCATACATTGTAGCCCAGTACGCAAGGTACGGACAGTACGATGATCAGGAACAGGTTCACCAGGGAAGATTTCTTACGGCTGGCACCGGTCAGTTCCATACCACAGCAGATGATATTTTCAAATACTGCCAGTACTGTAGACAGAGCTGCGAACGCCATGAACAGGAAGAACAGGCTTCCCCACAGGCGGCCGTAAGGCATATTTGCGAAAATATTCGGCAAAGTAATAAAGATCAGGCTGGGCCCGGAAGTCTGATCCACCCCATAGGTAAAGCAGGCGGGGAAAATGATCAGTCCTGCGGTAATTGCCACGAAAGTATCCAGTACCACAACTCTGACGGACTCACCCATCAGGGAATGATCCTTGCCGATGTAGCTTCCGAAGATCGCCATGGCACCAATGCCAAGACTTAAGGTAAAGAATGCCTGATTCATGGCACCTACCAGTGTAGATACCACACCAACCTCCTGCATACGTCCAAAATCAGGTACCAGATAGAACTTCAGACCTTCCTTTGCTCCCTCCATGAAGAAGCTGTTGATGGCAAGTACTACCATGATGGCAAGCAGTGCGATCATCATGACTTTCGTCACACGCTCCAGACCGTTCTGCAGGCCACCGGCACATATGACGACACCGATGACTACCACCAGTACCATCCAGAACATCATGACCCCTGGATCTGCCAGCATCCGGGTAAACTGATCCGCTACCGCATCTGCGGAAAGACCGGAAAGTTTACCGGTAGCCGTCATATAAAAATAGTGTAACATCCAGCCTGCTACGGTAGTATAGAACATCATTAACAGATAACAGCCTGCCAGCGTGAAATACCCGTGGATATGCCACTTCTGTCCCGGCTTCTCCAGTGCCTGGTAAGCCTTTACGGGACTTTTCTTACTTGCTCTTCCTACAGCGAACTCCATGGTCATAATCGGCAGACCAAGGATCACCAGGAAAATCAGATAAAACAATACAAATGCGCCACCGCCGCCCTGGCCGGCCATGTACGGGAACTTCCATACATTGCCGATACCAATGGCACAGCCGGCAGACAGCAGTATAAAGCCTAAACGGGATTTCAGATTCTCTCGTTCCATTATGCGAGCTGACCCTCCAGTACTTTGGACGCTTCCGCGATCGCTGCGGGAATGCCTGCGGGATTCTTACCGCCGGCCTGCGCCATGTTCGGACGCCCGCCGCCGCCACCGCCAACCAGTGCGGCAATTCCCTTGATCAGGTTGCCTGCATGGGCACCGGCCTTTACAGCACCGTCTGTTGCCATGGCGATCATATTGACCTTGCCATCCTGTGCAGAGAGCAGTACGACAACGCCTTCACCAAGCTTATCCTTGAGCTGGTCACCCAGGTCTCGCAAGCCATTCATATCCACACCGTCTACGCTGGTTGCCAGAAGCTTTGTTCCCTTGACTTCCACTGCCTGATCCATGACATTGCCCAGTGCGGACTGTGCCATCTTGGCTTTCAGGGACTCGTTCTCAGCATTCAGAGCCTTCAGTTCTGCCTGCATATGCTGGATCTTCTCGGTCAGGGCTGCCGGAGCTGCCTTTGCGGCTGCGGCTGCCTTATTGAAGTTCTCTTCCATAGCCTGATAGTATGCCATCACGTTGGCACCGGTCAGTGCTTCGATTCTTCTGACGCCGGCAGCGACACCGCTCTCGGACAGGATCTTGAAGTAACCGATCTCACCGGTATGCTTTACATGAGTACCACCACACAGTTCCTTCGAGAAGTCTCCCATGGATACCACGCGGACAGTATCGCCGTATTTTTCTCCGAACAGAGCCATAGCTCCGCTCTTCTTCGCATCTTCGATGTTCATGACATCGGTAACGACTGCAATATCCTCTGCGATCTTCTCATTGACCAGAGCCTCTACCTTAGCGAGCTCTTCCGCAGTCATAGCCTGTCCGTGGCTGAAGTCAAAACGGGTTCTTGCGCCGTCCTGGTAAGAACCCTGCTGTTCTACATGATCACCCAGTACGATCTGCAGTGCCTTCTGTAACAGATGGGTTGCAGAATGGTTCTTACATACGCTCTTTCTGTTGTCGGTATTCACTGCCAGCTCTGCCTTGTCTCCCACAGTAACTGTTCCGGATACGACCTTACCCACATGTCCGATGCGTCCGCCTGCGATCTTCACGGTCTCAGTCACTTCAAAAGTACCGTTTTCGGTGCGGATCACACCAAAGTCACCCTTCTGTCCGCCCATGGTAGCATAGAACGGAGTCACATCGGTGATCAGTGTACCGGTCTCACCTATCTTTAAGGTGTTTACCAGTTCAGTCTCGGTGGCCAGTGCTACTACCTTTCCTTCTGCGGTCAGTTTATCATAACCTACAAATTCACTGGTGATCTTGTCATCCAGTCCATCGAATACACCTGCTGCAGTGGTAAGCTTCTGGGAGAAGTTCTGTCCTTCTCTTGCCTTCTGCTTCTGCTCTTCCATGGCAGCGGCAAAGCCTTCCTCATCTACGGTCAGATTCTCTTCCTGTGCCAGCTCTACAGTCAGCTCCAGAGGGAATCCGAAGGTATCGTATAAGTAGAATGCGGACTTGCCGTCGATCTGCTTTTTACCTTCACTTCTCTTCTGCTCCAGAATCTTGTGCAGCTCCTTCATGCCGTTCTCCAGAGTGCTCTCGAAGCGGGCGATCTCTTTCTGCAGCTCGCTTAAGATGAATTCGCGGTTCTTCTTCATCAGAGGATAGCTTTCTGCATAGATCTCATCAATATATATAGCGGCAATGTGCAGCAGCTGCTCTGTGGTCATGTTTAAAGTACGTCCGTGTCTTACTGCACGACGGATCAGACGACGGAGAATATAGCCGGCACCGGTATTGGAGGGAAGCAGCTTCGCCTCATCACCGATCAGCATCACTCCGGTACGCAGATGGTCTGCCAGAATACGCATGGATCTGGTCAGCTTCTCATCCGCATTGTATTTCACACCGGAAACCTCTTCAATGTAAGCGATCACCGGAGAAAACAGGTCTGTCTGGTATACATCTCTGGTACCGTTTAAGAATGCCAGAATACGCTCCAGTCCCCAGCCGGTATCTACGTTCTTCTGCTTTAAAGGAGTCAGATGACCGTCATGATGCTTCTCATACTGCATGAATACATCATTACCCAGCTCGGTGTATTTGCCACAGTCACAGCCGGGGCCGCAGTTCGGTCCGCAATCCGGTCTGTCAGCGATATAGAACATCTCACTGTCGGGACCGCAGGGGCCGTATTCCAGTCCCCACCAGTTGTCATCGGCAGGCAGATAATATACATTCTCCTTCTTGAAACCGGAAGCGATACGGTAATGTGCGCCTTCCTCATCTCTGGGTGCATTCTCGTCACCGGCAAATACAGTAGCAGCCAGATGGTCGGCATCAAATCCGAATACCTGTGTCAGTAGTTCGAAACTCCACTGGCAACGCTCTTTCTTGAAATAATCTCCCAGGCTCCAGCTTCCCATCATCTCGAAGAAAGTCACATGGCTCTTGTCACCTACGGAATCGATATCGTTGGTACGAACGCAGCCCTGCACATTGCAGAGTCTGGTACCCAGAGGATGCTTCTGCCCCAGCAGATAAGGCATCAGAGGCTGCATGCCCGCTACGTTGAACATAACACCGGTGGATCCGTCAGATACCAGGGATACTGCTCCCACATCCACATGGCCACGGTCTATATAAAATTGTTTCCAAGCTTTTCTCAGCTCATCAGAAGTGAATTGTCTCATTCTCTCGGTCTCCTTGTCTAAAAATTACACCTTTCGGAAAATAAACCTACATTTCTACATTATAATGTTATCGTTTCGCCGCGTCAAGGATAAAACATCACTCATCCTCGTCTTCCAGGATCTCGTTCAATGCCTCTCTGGCCTCCTCGATCTCCTCTTTTTTGCCCTTTTTCAATGCAGCCTCGAAAACAGTGATATAACGATCCAGTTCTTTTCTCCGGTCTCCCAGTGCTTCCTCATACATCCGCTCCGCTCTGAGAAGCACCAGACGGTTCTCCTCCAGGTCTCTGGGCTGGATCTTCAGGTAGGACAATTCTTCCATTCGCTTCTGGATCTCATCATCCGTCATCTGGTTGTCCTGTCCCTTGATGATCATTTTCTGGGTCAGTCCGGTGGATACCACCTTGACTTCCACTTCCAGCAGGGAATTGATGTCATAGGTGTAAGTCACATCCACGGCTTCACTGCCCCTGGGCCCTTTGGGAACATCAATGTTCAGTTCTCCCAGAAACAGATTATTTCTGGCGAAACGGCTCTCTCCCTGCAGTACCCGGACGCGCACCTTGTCCTGATTGTCTCTGACAGTGTACAACCGCTCCGTATGACTGGCGGGGATCACAGTGTTGCGCTCAATGATGGGACAGAAACGGCCGTCTTCAAATTTGCCTTCCTCGTATTCCACCACGACTTCCGTTCCCAATGTAAAGGAGCATACATCCGTCAGAACGACTTCCTTTACCTCCGCCCGGCGTTCCTTCATGGCCGCCTGGATCGCCGCGCCCAGTGCCACGGCTTCGTCCGGGTTCAGTCTTGTATCCGGGAATTTGCGGAACAGCCTGATCAGGAAATCCCTGACCACCGACAGTCTGGTGGCTCCGCCGATCAGCAATACCTCATCGATGTCCGACAGCTTCAGTCCTGCATCCGCCAGACTCTTCTTCACCGGTTCCCTGATCTTCATTAGCAGTTCTTCGCACTCTTCCTCATATTCTTTTAAGGTGATCTCTGCCGTTTTGTTCTCTTCACCCAGCATAAGTTCCATGGTCACCGCAGTCTGATCACTGATTCCCCGCTTGGCTTCTTCTGCCTTTTTATAGAGACGCACCTGTTCTTTCTCCGACAGATCCTTATAATGCAGTCCTGTCTTTTGCAGAAAAAGTTTCGACATCACTTCCGTGAAATCTTCACCGCCAAGATAATTGTCTCCGGCTACCGCCCGCACCTCCAGAATATTGTGATACAACTCCAGAATGGAGACATCAAAAGTTCCGCCACCCAGGTCAAATACCAGAAATCTGGTGTCTTTTTCTTTTTCGTACAGGCCGTAGGCCACCGCCGCTGCGGTAGGCTCCGAGATCATACGCTCCACCTTCAGCCCGGCCAGTTCTCCGGCCCGCTTGGTGGCTTTTCTTCTCTTGTCGTCAAAATAGGCCGGTACACTGATCACGGCCTCTGTAACTTCTTCCCCCAGATAGGCTTCCGCATCTTCTTTCAAATAACGCAGGATCATGCTGGACAATTCTTCTGGGCGGAACTTTTTGCCGGACATGTCATAAGTGCGATCCGTTCCCATGCTGCGCTTAAATGCCTGCGCCACACTGTCGGGATAGAGGTTTCTGCGTTCCTGTGCCGTCTCCCCCACATAGACATTGCCGTTCTCATCCACGCTGACCACAGAGGGGGTCAGATGTTTTCCCAGACGGTTGGGGATGATCACAGGTCCTTCCTCCGTAAATACTGCCACCAGACTGTTGGTGGTTCCCAAATCGATTCCGACTATCATATGTTTTCTTCTCTCTTCATTTTAATTTTTTACTTCTTCCCGAACAGCCTCTGCCAGAATCCCCGTTTCTCCGGCTGCGGCTTTTCCTTGTGAAAAGCGGCTACGGCAGGATCCGTATCCTTCGTCACCTGTTCCGAATGATACCGGTGCCAGATGGCCTGCAATCCCATTCCGGGATGTTCCTGCATCTGCTCTTTCAGCCGCTCCAATGCTTCTTTCTCCCGGCCCTTTTTCAGCATCTGCAGTATCCGTACCATCTCCAGTTCCTCGCAGACGGGATGTACACAGCCATGGCAGAAGGAACAGTCTTTGTCCAGTTGCAGGAGCGTATCCTGTTCCTCATCGGTGGCCGTATAATATCCCGCCAGATATTCGTGTACGATCCGAAGCTTCGGATATTTCAGATACACATCCTTGCCGCTTTTATCTTCTCTTTCCATACAGGCTTTCAACGCCTGTGCATAGTCAGCACCTTTCTTCTCATCTCCGTACAGGATGCATGCCAGGATCAGGTCCGCAATGTCATCCTTTTTGCTGAGATCCTCCTTATGGAAGATCAGTGCCTTATCCATATTCTTGATGGCCACTTTTCCGGAACCACAGATCAGCCCATACCATCCCAGATGGAAAAAGTAATCTTCGAAATACTCCTGGGTATTCCCGGTATTTTTCCCAATCAGTTCGATCTTCTCCGGCCACGATGTCAGAATATTTCCGGCGATCGTCTTTTCCCCGCACCAGACACACAGATCCAGCTTTTCTCCTGCCGCATCCAGTACATTGACAAATGCCTTCTCCAGAACTTTTAATCCCTCCGTAGTCTTGTCATTGCAGGCCAGACATCTGGCGAAATCCCTCATACGGTTCCGATCCCGTTCTCCGGCACTTCCCGTCATCTCACGATATCTCCGGTAAAACTGTTCCGCCATTTCCGTATTGCCCAGCAAAAAATAAATTTCTGCCTGTTCCGCAATCAGTTCCGGCCAGGCATGATTCTGTGTTCCGCTCTTTTCATAGAAAAATACACATTTTCTCAGGCAGATCATGGCTTCATCGTATTTGCCGCGGCATCTGTGGATCCGTGCCAGTCCCTTCCAGGCAAAAGGATTGGCCGGGTTCGTGGAAAGTGCCTTTTCATAATCCGCTTTTGCCGCCTCCAGACAGCCTGCCGCATTATGAAAATCTCCCCGCTCCACCAGTAAAAATTCACAAGGGTAGGCATACAGATATTCCGTAATGATCGGAAGTCCTCTCCGGTAAAATATGGTCTTGCCCGCTTCCAGTTTGCTCAGATATTCCTTCCGGAATTTATCTATGGCGTCGTTCATCTGTTCCTGGGGAAGCCCCGTATTGGTCAGCTGCCATTCATAGGCATCCAGGATCACACTTTTGACATTATTATCCTTCGCCTGTTGTAACAGTTCCTTCAGTTCCTCCGGATGTGTCAGATCCATGTACACCTTTGCCATCATTTCATAGGCCTTGACATAGGTTGGAAAATAATTTAGACAGGCTCTGCCGTTCTGGATCACCCCTGCTGCATTCCACTGCCTCTTCGCCGCTTCCAGTTCGTTGGCATATGCAGCGTAAACCTGATAATCCCCGATCAGTTTCTGGGATATCTCCGCACAGCGTTCATACTCTTCCATCTCCACATAGATCTGTGCCTTTTCGATCAGCATACCGATATCCTTCGGTGTTCCGGTCTCGGCTTTTTCCGCTTCCGCAATGGCTTCGGCGAATTTTTCCGGCTGTACATAGCCATAAGCCCGATAGCACTGCATCCGGATCATATGTGACTGTCGGATCCGGTCTCTGTCTTTTTCCTCCTCTTCGGCATCCGTATCCCGGAGGATCTTTTTCTCCAGGCTTTCTTCCCATTTGGCTGCCGTGGAAATTGCCTTCTCATATTCTGCCGCTTCTGCCAGCAGTTTTGTCATAAGTCCCAGATATTCCTCATGCCTGTCCGCAGGAACTTTTGCTTCCAGCTCCCTGACCGTGCGGATTCCCAGATCGGTCCTGCCATCCTGCAGATAACACCAGCCCAGATCCAGTCCCAGATCGGGATCATGGTTCTGCGCATATTCCCGTTTCATTTCCCGTTCCAGTTCGGTGTTGATCTTCTGCAGTGTCTCCAGAAATGTGTCGTCTCCGCCTACGGAAAGAATCTCTTCTGCACATTTTTTTGCCTCTTTATAGTTCCCCTGCTCATAATACCAGTCCGTCAGACGCAGGTTCGCCATGTAGTGTTTCGGCAGCTTCTCCCGAAGACTCTCATAAATAGCAGACGCTTCTACGCGCCCTTCATTTCTCCACAGTATTTCCGCCGTATTGTAAGCGATCAGATCATCCTCCGGATATTTTGCAGACAGTTTCTTTAACAAAGTAATGGCTTCTGCGGTCTGTCCCTTTCCTTCATAGAGGGACGCACGGCAGATTTCCATAACAGGGTGGGTAATCCCCAGGGCATCCCCACATCCGATCATCTGCTCCGCTTCCTGTAATTTTTTCTCCTGCAGCGCCTGATAAGCTCTGTCATAATATTGCAGAAACTGATCGTAATCCGCATCTTCCGCACCACGGAACTCGGAAAAATCCACTTCTTCCCCGGATTCGCACTTATGTACCATATAGCTTACAAACTGTGCCGGAAAGCGCTCTCTGAAGGCCCCCGCATTCTGTACAATGTGGATTTTCTCATCCAGAAGCTTCCAGATTGCGGTCGGCAGCTTATAATGTTCCATCAGAAAACGAAGCAGATAAGTGGTGCAGTTTTCCTCTTCCTCCAGAGAAAGAAAGTCATCCGCCTCAAAAAGCGCTTTCCATTTTTCCACATCACAGCGGTCCGTAATATTCTCATAGACCTTCCGAACACCACGTACCCACTGTCCAGCCGGAGTATCGTCCTCCAGCGTCGGTTCCGCCTCCTCGTTCTCTTCTGCATCCGGCGTTCCGGCATAGCGGCAGGCCTCCTCATAAGCCATCCGCAGTCGCTTGAAGCCTTCCGGATCATCCTCCGGATTCGTTACCGTCAGCTTGTCACGATAGGCATTCTTCAGTGCCCTTTCGTCTTTTGTCTGTTCGATTCCCAGAATCTGAAACACTTCGATCGGTTCCACGCTGTCCCCTCCACTGTAAGTATCAAAGTTTTCGTACCAATAGAAAAAGATATTGAAAAGGAGCAGAAAAATCTTTCTGCTCCTGAATAGTGATCTTAGAATGTAAACTTATCTGCAAAGTAAGCATCCAGATCTTTGATAGCAACACGCTCCTGCTCCATGGAATCACGGAAACGTACGGTAACGCAGCCATCTGTCTCGGAATCAAAATCGTAAGTTACGCAGAAAGGAGTTCCGATCTCGTCCTGACGACGATATCTCTTACCAATGTTTCCTCTGTCATCAAATTCACAGTTGTATTTCTTGGAAAGCTCTGCGTAGATCTTCTCCGCACCCTCGTTCAGTTTCTTGGACAGAGGCAGCACACCGATCTTTACCGGTGCCAGTGCGGGATGGAAATGAAGCACAGTACGAACATCGCCGCCCTCTAACTCTTCCTCGTCGTAAGCTGCACACAGGAATGCCAGAACCACTCTGTCTGCACCAAGAGAAGGCTCAATAACGTAAGGGATGTATTTTTCCTTCTTCTCATCATCGAAGTAAGTCATATCCTCGCCGGAGGTATTGGCATGCTGGGTCAGATCATAATCGGTTCTGTCCGCAATACCCCACAGTTCGCCCCATCCGAAGGGGAACAGGAACTCAATATCGGTGGTTCCCTTACTGTAGAAGCACAGTTCCTCAGGAGAGTGATCACGAAGTCTCATCTCGTCTTCCTTGATGCCAAGAGACAGCAGCCAGTCACGGCAGAAGCCTCTCCAGTACTGGAACCACTCCATATCGGTGCCGGGCTCGCAGAAGAACTCCAGCTCCATCTGTTCAAACTCTCTGGTACGGAAAGTGAAATTGCCGGGTGTGATCTCGTTACGGAAGGACTTACCGATCTGTCCGATACCGAAGGGAATCTTCTTGCGGGAAGTTCTCTGTACATTTTTGAAGTTAACAAAAATACCCTGTGCGGTCTCGGGTCTTAAATAAACCGTGTTCTTGGCATCCTCGGTAACCCCCTGAAAGGTCTTGAACATCAGGTTGAACTGACGGATGTCGGTGAAGTTGTGCTTGCCGCAGGTAGGACAGGGAACATTGTGCTCCTCGATGAAATTCTTCATTTCTTCCTGGCTCCATGCGTCCACACTGCCTTCAATGGCAATGCCGTTCTCCTCACAGAAATCCTCAATCAGTTTGTCTGCACGGAAACGCTCATGACACTCCTTACAGTCCATCAGAGGATCGGAGAAACCACCCAGATGGCCACTGGCCACCCAGGTCTGGGGATTCATCAGGATCGCACAGTCCACACCTACATTGTAAGGGCTCTCCTGCACGAACTTCTGCCACCATGCCTTTTTCACATTATTCTTCAGTTCTACACCAAGATTACCGTAATCCCAGGTATTTGCCAGTCCTCCGTAGATCTCGGAACCGGGATATACAAAACCTCTTGCTTTTGCCAGGGCTACGATTTTCTCCATTGTCTTTTCCATGTCAGTACCAAACCTTTCTTGCTCTATATTTGTATTACTGTAAAGCCTATTTTTTCATCAGTATCGTAACGACACCATCGGATTGGGAGGCATCCACATACCCATCCTCTCCCATGACCACACCCTCGCTGATATATAGCACCGGATAAGGACAGTATATATATGCGCTTGCATTTGTAATGATCAGATGATTCTTTTCCAACGCCTTGTCAAGCTTCTCAGAATCCGCCGGAGTGCCGTCCGCTGCGTTTACAAGTTCCCGATTCACCGTGAGTCCCTGTGCCAGCGCTTCCACTCTGGTCCCGTAGAACAGGTCCTGTTCGTTGTACTCGGCATAACTGTCTGTATCGGCGAACTCCTGTACCACCTGCACCATGGCTCCGTCTCCCAAAGCCTGCACCGTTTTCACATTCATGGGATTCTCTGTAGCCTCTGTATGTGTGGCATTGAATTCCTCAGCCTCTTCCTCCACCATCTGTGTAAGGCCGTCCAGATTGTAGAAGTCTTTGTCAAAAGTATTCACCAGATAAGAGGTCACTTTGCCGTCCTTCTCCACCACCAGAGAGGTATTCTCTACAGTCTCGGGAAGCTTTGCCGCCTGACCGCAGCCTGTGAGGGACAGTATCAAAAGCCCCGACAATCCTGCCGTAAGAAACTTTTTTATTCTATTCTGCCTCATAAATGAGTCTCCTTTTTTGGCATCAGCCATAACCGATTTTAACATAGAGTTTTCAGTATTTCAAGACTTTTGAACGACCTGTCCATGAAACGCTTCCGATATTCCGACGCGATCTGTGAAAGTTCTGCAAGAACCTTGTCCGATACGGTAAAGGTATATAACTTTTCCACAGAACTCTCCGCTATGTAATTCAGTGCATACCGTGTGGATTCTTCCAGTTTGCGCTCCTCCGGTACTCCCGGATATTCTCCGTTGACAACGATGGCCTTCAGTTCAAAAATACTGCGCACCAGTTCATTGGGAAGTGCCGGTGCACACAAAGCCCGCAGCGACTGGTAGACCAGTTTCATCATTTCTTTCTCATCGTTGTTCTCCCGGCAGTAAAAATCCGCCACTTCCGCGAAATACATACCGTAGCATGCCCCCACGTAGTCCGTCATCAGTTCCGGAAAATAGTTCCGGATCTCTGCTTCCGATATCGTATAAGAGTTCCGTCCTTCATACAGACGAAAAGAGCCAAAAGCAAAAGGGTTGGTCGCTGCAGCCAGCCGGTTACCGGGCTTTCTGGCCCCTCTGGCAAAAGCAGTGATCTTCCCTTTTTCTCTGGTAAGCAGGCATACACGCCTGTCATATTCACCGAAAGGTGTCTGTTTTAATACAATTCCCGTTACATACAGGGATTCCTGCATGATCCATCCTCCCCTGCGGACAGGTCTGTACGCCCCTCCGCTCTGCAATCCACCAGGGGGCTTTTACATTCCGCACCAGCCAAAGGTTCCTCCTTTTCCGTGCTCTGCAGGTATTTCAGGTAATCCTCCACTCTGCCGGTATGTTCAAATTGCTGCCAGTAATTCGTGAATTGCATCTTACGCATCCCCCTCTTCTATCAGTGTATTATCCTCTGTAAAAATAGGGTCTGCAAATTTCGTTTTTCTATTCGCCCATCTCAATGTCTTTCGGATTATATCCGAAGTTTTTCAATAAGATGTCGCTGTCTCTCCAGTCCTTCTTCACCTTCACCCAAAGCTGCAGATTGACCTTCATTTCCAGCATATCCTCGATCTCCGGGCGGGCCTGGGAGCCGATCTTTTTCAGCATTTGTCCGCCTTTGCCGATAATGATACCCTTGTGGGAATCTCTCTCACAGATGATCGTGGCCTCGATGTCACAGATCCGGCCTCTCTCCTTCATGCTTTCCACCGTCACGGCAATACCATGGGGAATTTCTTCGGACAAAAGTCTCAGAGCCTTTTCACGGATCAGCTCCGCCACGATCTGACGCATGGGCTGGTCGGTGATGGTATCTTCATCATAAAATGCCGGGCCGTAAGGCAGATATTTTAAAATACACTGGATCAGCACATCCGTGTTGTCTCCCTTCAGTGCGGACACCGGAACGATCTCCTGGAAATCCAGTTCTTTGCGATAGGTATCGATGAACGCCAGGATCTCTTCCTTTTTCACGGTATCCGTCTTGTTGATCACCAGAATCACGGGAGTCTTGGTCTTCTTCAGCTGCTCAATAATATGACGTTCTCCGGCACCGATAAAGTTCGTGGGCTCCACCAGCCACAGGATCACATCCACGTCGTTCAATGTATGCTCCGCAACATTGACCATGTAATCGCCCAGCTTGTTTTTCGCCTTATGGATACCGGGAGTGTCCAGAAATACGATCTGTCCCTCTTCCAGTGTCAGCACCGTCTGGATACGGTTACGGGTGGTCTGGGGTTTGTTGGATGTAATGGCAATCTTCTGTCCGATCAGTCGGTTCATCAGTGTGGACTTTCCTACGTTGGGACGTCCGATCAGTGTGGCAAAGCCGGATTTGTATGCCGGATTTTCGTTCATTATTATTATTTCTCCTGTTCTTGTCTTTTTCCCTGACACTTTTCTGTCAGCCGCCGGTCCGTCCGGCTTATCTTATAGATTCTCACTCATTGCTGTTTTGTGTGGCTACCGCATTCTCTGCTGTATTCTCTGCCGTGTTCTGCAAAGTCTTCTGCATTCTTGCTTCCTCTTCGGCGAATTTTTTCTGTTCCTCCGCCCGGATCCGCTTCGTGCGCTTCCTGATCTTTTTCAGGATCAGTACAATGATCACGATCACGATGGCCCAGATCACCAGATAGGGGATATGGATCACGAACCAGATGGCTGCTTCCTTAATACCCTCGCCGATACTCTTTAAGCTGTCCATAAAGCCTGCAGAAATACGTTCCCATGTGGTCTCTTCCTCTACCGGAGTATAGACCTCTACTTCATCAATATAGAGGTATACGGTGCTGTAGTCAACCTGATTATCATAACTTCTCAACTGGGATTCCATACTTTCCAGCTGGTATCTCACATCGGACAGGCGCTGTTCGATGGTAATGATGTCTTCGATGCCCTCCGCCTGTTCCAACAGCTGCAACAGTCTCTCCTGTTCCGTCTGCAGGGCATCCCTGTGACTTTGCAGATCCACATAGGTCAGTGTCACATCCTGTACATTCTCCGAACGACTGGTCACATTGCCCAGCTCTGAGACCGTATTTTGGAACTCCTCCAGTCTGTCCTTCGGGATGCGGATGGTCAGATTGGCATTCCTTGTAGAACGATAACTATAATATGTACTGCCGTTATAGGCATCCAGACTTTCGATATAGCCGCCGAGCTCTGTTACTTTATTCTCTACCGCGCTTAACAGCTTATCATACTCCCTGGTCTCGACATCCATATTCACGGTCTTGATCAGTTTCCGGTCTGCTGTGGCTGCAGTCTCCTCAGGCACTGTAGTACTTGTGTCCTGAGCATTTCCTGCGGAATCGTACCCTTCTGTCATGCCAAATCCATCTTCATAAGCGGACGCCTCCGGTGCAGCTGCCTCCTTGGAAGCAACAGCATAATCCGCATCCATGAGATCACTGATTCCGTAACTGCCGTTCGATGAGCTGCCGCAGGCGGTCAGCGATAATATCATGCCGGCAGTGAGCAACCCTGTAATGATCTTTGTTTCAAAATTTCGTTTTTTCATAACCCTCTCCGTTCTGCGGACGGCATCCTGACAGCCTGTCGGATCCGCCTGCTGTTGACTTTTTATTGTTCACCTCTATAAACGAAATATTCTCACAGAAGTTCTTTATTTATTTGCCTTTTTTGCTATTGAGAACCACATTTGCAAATCGCAGCTTTCTTTTTGCTGCTTCAAAAAAGATTTTCCACTTTCAGGAATCTCTCCTGCTCTTCCTTTACCTTGGAAGCCGTACCTACCACACAGAGCAGATCCTCCTGCATAAATGCACGGATATGTGCGGACAATGCACGGATATCCTCTTCGGTAGCCGCCAGCAGTTCGTCGCGTTCTCTCTGTAAAGTGGCATTATCCAGTCCTGTCATATAGGCACTCAGGGAATACAGTCCCTTTGCCGCCGGATTCATGGGTACGTCCAGATCACTGACCGCACCGATGATATACTGGGTCATGGTACGTTCATCTGCTGTGAACTCTGCAATGGCATCTGCAGCTTTCTCGTAAATTTCAATGGTCTTGCCCAGATTCGGATCTCTGTAGGAGACAAAGTAGCTGTCACCGGATCTGCCGAAGCTGCACATGCAGCCGTAGGCACCACCCTTGACACGGACATTAACCCACAGATATTCATACCCCATCATGACTTTGAGTACTCTTAATGCTCCCGTATATTGCAGTCCACTCTTGCGGAAATTACCGGCACGGCATACGTAATTGACCTGACCGGAGGTTAAGAAACCTTCGTTTTTCCGGGAGGTTTCCGGAATGTAATGTTCTTTTTCCACATTTTCCATATAAAGTGTTGCTTTGAAAGCTTCCACCGGAGCATCTAAAAGAGCCACGGCTTTTTCCTCACCTACGAAATCCACCATGAGGTTTTCCGGACGGAAGATCATTTTCACTAAGGTCTGTAAGATTTCCACCAATTCTTCTTTTTTCTCGTCAAAATGAGCTTCCAGATCCGTGATCAGACGATAGAACGGGATACCGGAAATCTCTTCGCTCACAGCTCCGGGAATACTGCCGTAGGATAAGGCTCTTCCGGCCGCCACACTGTGTCCTCCGGAGGTCATCTGTGCCTGCATCCGGGACTTGCCCTCCGCCAGAATCTCATACAGTCTCTTGGCATCCGTAAAATCACTGGTCATTACGATCTCACGCATCAGATCGATTGCTTCCGCAAGGCGGTCATAAAATACCTTCGTCTTCAGTTCCAGAGTCAGTATAAACTGATCCGTATCCTGCAGCTTGCCATAGACATTATTTACCGCAGCCATGCCGCCGGTGACCAGATTCATCTCGTTAAACAGATCTCCATAAGCATAATGCTCCGTATTTAACAGTCCCAGGCAGCCCTTCAAAATGCCGATATACGGGAAATATTTACCGGGGATCTGATCCAATTTGAAGATCAGACGTAAATAGCCGATGCCGTTTGTAAACAGATCATGATACAAAAGTGTGGTATCTCCAATGCTCCGCACTTCGTTCACCGGCAGATTTGCCTCTTTCTTCATATCTTCCCGTTTTAACAGAGGGATTTTCTCCAGATCTTCCTTTGTGTCTTCGCTCTCCTGGAATTCGGTCAGCTTCTGGAAGGTCTCCTTCACGTTCTCGATCTCTTCCGGACTCATGGCAGCTTTCACCTGTGCCATCTTTTCCCGCTGTTTCTGCTCCTGCTCTTCCAGAAGTCCCAGCTTCGGCTGCAAGATCACCACGCTGCGATGGGTATTGTCCAGCAGATATTTCTGTACCAGACCCTCAAAATATCCGGTCTTCACTTTCCCTCGAAGTTCAGCGAAAGTCTCGTTGGCCTCAATGTGAATGAACGGCAGTCTGTCATCGTACAGCCAGCTGTCCAGCACCTGTAAACCGTACATAAGTCCCTTGGGGTAGGAACCGAAATCCGCCTCTCTGTATTTGAATTCATAATAATTGATGCCGGCAAGCAATGCCTTTTCGTCGAAGCCGTCCTTTACCAGCTTTTTCAGCACTTCTTCCGTTACCTGTAAAAATTCCTGTTCTTTCTCTACGGAAGTGTCCTTCGCCACCACACTGAAATAGGGCTGGCGGATACCATTCTCATAGATGCTGTAGACATCCTTACCCACACCACAGTCCACCAGGGCCTGTTTTAAGGGTGCTCCTGGAGCGGAACACAGGGCATAGTCCAGGATCTGGAACGCAATGTAAAGCTTCGGATCCAGACTATTGCCCACGCAGAAGTTCTGGGACAGGTAGGTATTCTCCTCCTCGTCCTCTCCCTCGCCGATGGGACATTCCCTGACAATACGATTCGGCGTGGTAAATGCCGCCTCTTCCGTCACTTCGGAATCCACCTCAAGGGCATCGTAGACAGACAGATAATGCTCATCGATAAAGGTCAGTTTCTCCGCCATATCCATATTGCCATAGAGATAGATATAGCTGTTGGAGGGATGATAGAATTTCCGGTGGAAATTCAGGAATTCTTCGTAGGTCAGCTCGGGGATCGCTTCTGGATCACCTCCGGATTCGCAGCCGTAGGTGGTGTGAGGATACAGGGAATTCATGATCTCCCGCTCCAGCACATCATCCGGAGAGGAAAAAGCACCCTTCATCTCGTTATAGACCACACCGTTGACTTTCAGCTCCTCGTTGTCACCTTCCAGCTCATAATGCCAGCCTTCCTGTCGGAAAATAGATTCGTTTTTGTAAATATTCGGATAAAAAACCGCATCCAGATAGACATGCATCAGGTTCTGGAAATCTTTGTCATTGCAGCTGGCCACGGGGTATACAGTCTTGTCCGGATAGGTCATGGCATTTAAGAAAGTGTTCAGAGACCCCTTTACCAGTTCCACAAAAGGATCCTTCACCGGGAATTCCTTCGATCCGCATAATACGGAGTGTTCCAGAATATGGGCTACACCGGTGGAATCCTTGGGTGTGGTGCGGAAACCGATATAGAATACCTTGTTCTCGTCATCATTGGATACAAGTGCCACCCTTGCTCCGGTCTTCTTGTGACGGCACAGATAGGTCACGCTGTTAATGTCCGGGATCTGCCGTTTCTCTATAATCTCATATGTGGATAAATCTTCTACTCTCATTTCTGATGTGTCCTCTTTTCTAAATCTTTCTTAACCGATTTCTTTGCTCTTCGAGCTCTCGAAATCGTAACGACCATTCGCAATCCGGACTATTGTCCTTCTTGCTCATGTTCGTTTGCTCCCCTCATAGAAAGCCTTCGCCGCCTGCAAGCAGTCGCTCATGCTTTCTATGGGTGAGCTTCATCTGTCAAAACGCGGCCAGTGCCAGCTTGCTCATGGAGATTTCCTGAATCACGACACCCTTCGCCTCTTTCTCCTCCGGTGTCATGGCAACTAATTCCCGGATGTTCAATTCCTTCGTGACATAACGCTTTTTGCCTCTGCCGAAAATCCTTTTTTTCTCCTCGATGATATTGATCTTCACCCGAGCCTTGATCCGGTCGTAGATCTTCACAAGAAAACTGTCCGGCTTCAGATAATACAGATGGGTCTCCAGCGTATCCTGAGGATCCACCTCTTTTTCCGCTAAAATATAGCGTTCCACGATCAGGCGGAATTTAAACGCCACCTCGTCCTGATCCAGCAGCTCTGCAAAGGTATATTTTGCGCCTATGTAGACCTTTGCCGTATCCTGCAGGCTGTATTTATAATTCTCATAAACTGTCTTTTGCATTGTTGTCGATATCCTCAATCTTGAAACCGCTCATTCTTATGGCATCCTCGATCATCTTGCGGGACATACCGGTCTCTTCCATCAGTTCCTCCGTGGTCACCTTGCGGTGCAGTTCTTCCGCCAGTTCTCTGGCCTTATCCGCTACCTTGTTGACCTTATCTTCCACTCGCTTGTCGATCTTGGAATTTTCTGCATGTTCGGCAATGTATTCTTCCATGGCATCCATGATCATTTTGCCGAGCATTCCCTCGACTTCGTCCGGCTTCTCCAGACTGCCCAGCATGGTCACACCGAAGGAAAGCGCCAGATTGCCTTCTCCCACCAGATCTTCCAGCAGGACACCCTGTCCGGCATAGAGTTTTGCGATCTCTGCCACATCCGCCAAATGCAATTCAATCAGGCGCTGCTGCGCATCCGTCTCTCCCGCCATGGCCGCAATGGAAAATGCCAGTTTTTCACCGTCACTGTAAGTCGGTAATGCCGCTACTTCATCCAGATATTCCTGTAAGTAATCCTTTTCTTCCTCCGTCAGGAATTCATCGGGATCCATAGGCTGTCCGATACCGATTTTATGTTTTAACAGATAGTCAAATACCATCTGCAGCTGTTCATTGCTCAGATCCAGCTCGGCGAATGCTTCCTTTACCTGTTCTTCGCTGATGCAGTTGCCCTGCTCCTTGGCGGTCTTGCGGACCTGCTCTAAGGTCTGGGCAAATAATACTTCTTTGTTCATATAGGTTCTCCTTTATAATAACATCACTTTCTCCGCGCTTCGCGCATTGCCTGCAAGCAGTCATGCCATATGCCTCTTGCAATAATACACTTTCTCCGTGCTTTGCACTCCCGAAAGTGTACAGACATTCGCAATCCGGACTATTTTATGTGCTCATGGGTAAATAAATGATACTGGCAATATTCGTAGTTGCCGTTACATTTGGAGCAGAAACGGAACTCCAGATTCGGATCGTCCTCTTCTGTCCGTCCGCAGACGGCACATTTGTGTCTTGTGACTTTCGCCCGTCCGGCATTGGATTTTCGTTCGAACTGCGCCTTGCGGTGCATCTGTTTCGGCGAGATACGGCTACGATGCAGTCTGTAAAAGTATAATACAAAATTCAAAAGTGATGCCACTACCGCAAACTTGGTGAACAGATTTCCGGCAATTACCGTATAGACCATCAGAATGGCATCCAGAATTCCCATCCATTTTACCTTCACAGGGATCACGAACATCAACAGTACCTGCATATCCGGATACGTTGCGGCAAACGCCAGAAAGATGGACAGGTTGATATAGTAGGTGCTGAACGCATAGGACCCGCTGTAAAATACCAGGGAAGCCGCTTCCGTACTCATGCCGCCGGTGATCAGATATGCCACGCCCATGCACAGGAAGCTTCCGATAATCGTAAACAGCATACCGGAAAAGATATACACATTATAGCGATAAGTTCCCCAGGTACGCTCCAGCGCCGTACCCAGACTATAATAGAAAAACAGCATAATGATTGTGAAGATATCCAGACTTTCCGGAGGAACGATCACCCAGGTCACCAGTCTCCAGACTTGTCCGTGCAGGATCCGGTAAGGATCCAGTGTCAGAAATCCCAGCAGATTATTGCCGGCTGCGCTGCCCATCAGTTCGATCACATATCCCGCCACATAACACATGATCAATACCATGGTCAGGTTATGGATTGCATATTTTCCAAACTTTTTTTCGAATTTGCTCATAAAACAATATCTCCATAAATAGTTATATTTTGATTTTTCTCTATCGAGATTGTAACATCTGGAAGAGAATAAGTAAACTGCACGTTCTCTTTTTTCAGAGTTTTCCCGAAAAATTTAAGTTACATTTTACAAAACTTTAACAACTAAACTCCCCCATTATTCGTTGCATTGTGGTGTTTTTTGTCGTATAATGAGAATGTTTTGTTGATGAAAAAAATGCATTAAATAAGTAGATTTATTTTTATTTCAGGAAGGATGTATCACATGAATTCACAGGAAAAATACGCAACTCTCGGCATAGATATCGGTTCCACCACTGTCAAGATTGCTATTTTGGACGAAGAACACAATATTTTATTTTCCGATTATGAGCGTCACTTCGCCAATATCCGGGAAACTCTGTCTGAGCTCCTTAAGAAAGCTTATGACCAGCTGGGAGAATTGCAGCTGCACCCCATGATCACCGGTTCCGGCGGTCTGACACTGGCCAACCACCTCGGCGTTCCCTTTACACAGGAGGTCGTAGCCGTGGCTACTTCCCTGCAGGAACTGGCTCCCAAGACCGATGTTGCCATCGAGCTGGGCGGTGAGGATGCGAAGATCATCTATTTTGAAGGTGGTAACGTGGAGCAGCGTATGAACGGTATCTGTGCCGGCGGTACCGGTTCCTTCATCGACCAGATGGCCAGTCTGATTCAGACGGACGCTTCGGGCTTAAACGAATATGCGAAAAATTATAAATCCCTCTACACCATTGCTGCCCGCTGTGGTGTATTTGCCAAAACCGATATCCAGCCTCTGATCAACGAAGGTGCTACCAAGGAAGACCTGTCTGCTTCTATTTTCCAGGCAGTGGTGAACCAGACAATTTCCGGTCTGGCCTGTGGTAAGCCGATCCGCGGTCACGTAGCTTTCCTGGGCGGGCCTTTACATTTCCTGTCTGAACTGAAAGCTGCCTTTATCCGTACCTTAAATCTGGATGACGAGCACATCATTGACGTGGACAACTCCCATCTGTTCGCAGCCATCGGTTCCGCACTAAATGCGAAGGAGGAAGTCTGCATCAGTCTGTCTGACATGGTGAAAAAGCTGTCCTCCGACATCAAGATGGAGTTCGAAGTAGAACGTATGGAGCCTCTGTTTGCGGACAAGGCTGCTTATCAGGAATTCGTGGAGCGTCACAGCAAGCATCACGTGACCACCGGAGACTTACAGTCCTATCAGGGCAAGGCTTTCCTGGGTATCGATGCCGGTTCCACCACCACGAAGATTGCTCTGGTAGGTGAAGATGGATCTCTGCTGTACTCTTTCTATTCCAGTAACGACGGAAGCCCCTTGAAGACAGCGATCCGTTCCCTGAAGGAGATCTACTCTCTCCTGCCCGAAGGCGTGGAGATCGTACGCTCCTGTTCCACTGGTTACGGCGAAGCGTTGATGAAAGCTGCTTTTCTGCTGGATGACGGCGAGGTAGAGACCGTGGCCCATTACTATGCCGCTGCTTTCTTTGACCCCAGCGTAGACTGTATCTTAGACATCGGCGGTCAGGATATGAAGTGCATCAAGATTAAAAACCAGACCGTAGACAGCGTACAGCTGAACGAAGCATGTTCCTCCGGCTGTGGCTCCTTTATTGAGACCTTTGCCAAATCCCTGAACTATACCGTGCAGGATTTCGCTCAGGCTGCCCTGTTTGCAGAGCATCCTATCGATCTGGGTACCCGTTGTACCGTATTCATGAACTCCAAAGTAAAACAGGCGCAGAAGGAAGGCGCTTCCGTAGCAGATATCTCCGCAGGACTTGCTTACTCCGTTATCAAGAATGCTTTATTTAAGGTAATCAAAGTCTCCGATGCTTCAGAGCTTGGTAAAAATATCGTGGTACAGGGCGGTACTTTCTACAATGATGCTGTTCTGCGCAGCTTTGAGAAAATTGCAGACTGCCAGGCGATCCGTCCCGACATCGCCGGTATCATGGGTGCTTTCGGTGCGGCTCTGATCGCCAGAGAACATTACGAAGACGGTTATGTGACCACAATGCTGGATTATCAGAAGATCTGCGATCTCCAGTTCGAGACCAGCATGGCGAAATGTAAGGGTTGTACCAACAACTGTCGTCTGACCATCAACAAATTCTCTGGCGGCCGTCAGTTCATCTCCGGCAACCGCTGTGAACGTGGTATCGGTGGTCAGAAGAATGCCCACAATGTACCGAATTTATACGAATACAAATTACATAGACTGTTCTCTTATGAATCTCTGGACGCTGACAAGGCTCCCAGAGGTGTAGTTGGTATCCCCAGAGTGCTGAATATGTACGAGGACTATCCGTTCTGGTTCACCTTCTTCACCGAACTGGGCTACCGCGTTGTGCTCTCTCCCAGCTCCAACCGTAAGATCTACGAGCTTGGCATTGAATCCATCCCCAGTGAATCCGAGTGTTATCCGGCGAAACTGGCTCACGGCCATGTGACCTGGCTGATTCGTCAGGGAATCAAGTTCATCTTCTACCCTGCGCTATTCTATGAGCGCAACGAGTTCGAGGATGCCAACAACCATTACAACTGCCCTATCGTTACTTCTTATTCTGAGAATATCAAGAATAACGTAGAGGAAATCGCCGGCGGTGAGATCACTTTCCGCAATCCGTTCATGTCCTTTAGAGATCTTGGTACCGTGACGGATGCACTGACGAAGGAATTCACCGAGATTCCCGCCGCAGAGATCGCCGCAGCCTGCGAAAAGGGTTGGAAGGAACTGGCAAATGCCCGTCACGATATGGAGAAAAAGGGCGAAGAGACTCTGGAATACTTACGCAAGACCGGCAAGCGCGGTATCGTGCTGGCAGGCCGTCCCTATCATGTAGACCCGGAGATCAACCACGGTATTCCCGAGCTGATCACCTCCTACGATATGGCCGTACTGACAGAGGATTCCATCTCCCATCTGGCAAAACCGGAACGTCCTTTGATTGTATCCGACCAGTGGATGTACCATTCCAGACTTTACGCTGCCGCAAGCTATGTAAAGACGGTGGAGAATCTGGATCTGATCCAGTTGAATTCCTTCGGCTGCGGTCTGGATGCCGTTACCACCGATCAGGTGAACGATATCCTCTCCGGCTCCGACAAGATCTACACCTGTCTGAAGATCGATGAAGTCAATAACCTGGGTGCGGCCCGTATCCGTATCCGTTCCCTGTTGTCTGCAATCCGTGTCCGTGAAAAGATGGGCAAGCACCGCAACATCCGTTCTTCCGCTATCGAGAAGGTACCGTTTACCGAAGAGATGCGTAAGGACTATACCATCATCTGTCCGCAGATGTCCCCGATCCACTTTGAGATCTTGCAGCCTGCGTTCAATGCCTGCGGTTACAATTTCGTGGTATTGGACAACGATAACAAGCACTCTGTGGATGTTGGTCTGAAATATGTTAACAATGATGCCTGCTATCCTTCCCTGCTGGTAGTAGGTCAGATCATGGAAGCTCTGCTGTCCGGTAAATATGACCTGAACAAGACAGCCATCATCATGAGCCAGACCGGTGGCGGATGCCGTGCGACGAACTATATCGGCTTCATCCGTCGTGCCTTGAAGAAAGCAGACATGGAACAGATCCCCGTTATCTCTCTGAACCTTGCGGGTATTGAAAGTAATCCCGGCTTCCATCTGAATGCGGATCTGCTGTTACGTGCCGCTGTGGGTGCGGAATTTGGTGACATCTTCATGCGTTGTGTCTACCGGATGCGTCCTTATGAAGCAACTCCGGGTTCCGTGGATGCTCTGCACAAAGAATGGCTTGCGAAGGTACAGAAATTTGTATCCGCCAAGCATATCAGCATTCCGAAGTTCCGCAGGATGTGTGCTGAGATCATCCGTGATTTCGATGCGGTTCCGGTACTGGATATCAAGAAGCCCCGTGTCGGTGTCGTCGGCGAGATTCTCGTGAAGTTCTCTCCTGCCGGCAACAATCACCTTGTGGAACTGCTGGAGAGCGAAGGTGCGGAAGCCGTGGTTCCCGACCTGCTTGACTTCATGCTGTATTGCTTCTATAACCAGATCTACAAAGCAGAACACTTAGGTACCAGCAAGAAGACTTCAAAGATTTCCGCGCTGGGTATCTGGGCCATCGAACATATCCTCCGCGGCTCTGCCGTGAAGGCTTTTGAAGAAAGTAAGCATTTTGATCCGCCTACCAGCATTTACAAGATCGTCTCCTATGCGGAACCGATCGTATCCATCGGCAACCAGACCGGTGAGGGATGGTTTTTAACCGGTGAGATGGTGGAACTGATCAAGGAAGGCGTACCGAACATCGTATGTACCCAGCCCTTCGGCTGCCTGCCGAACCACGTGGTAGGTAAGGGCGTTATCAAGGCTCTGCGGAAGGCATATCCTTCCTCCAACATCGTAGCCATCGACTACGATCCCGGTGCCAGCGAAGTCAACCAGCTCAACCGAATCAAACTCATGCTCTCCACCGCCCAGAAGAATCTGAAGAAGGGCGACGGAAGCGCAGAATAAAACATTTATAGTCTGAAACCACTGCCCGCGGCAAGGGATTCCATTGGAATTCCATGCCGTGGGTGTTTTGTATTCAGATCTCTTTTCCCAAACAAACATCTTTTCAGAATCTCCCCTGTCATGCTATAATGCACTCAGATATGCTTGTGCCTTCAAAAGTGCCCGCTCTATTGCTTATCTGCATGTCCCACAATGTTCATTTATCTCCATTTTCGCTAAAAGCTGTTTTCTGGCTATTTTAGTACAAAATTTCTCATATTTTTTCTTTTTTTGTATCTGATTTACCCTTTTTCTTTATTTTGATACAATCATCCCTTTTTCCACTTGAAAATTAGACTTTTTTGTATTTTTTTCTGGTATTTTATCCTATTTACACCAAACCATTTTGAAAGGAGTTTTTTATGATTCAGAATTTAGACACTCGCCTTAATAAATTACAGACACAATGTGACTACCTACGCCGCAAAATTTCCGCCTTTCCAGAAGGAGAATTATCCATTCAAAAAAATGGATCTTACCAACGCTGGATTATCAGAAAAGAGGAACAATCTGTATATTGTCCTAAATCAAATCGTTCTCTTGCAGAGATTATGGCCTTGAAAAAATACTACTCTCTTCTGCTACTGGAAGCCGAAGAAGAATTTTCTCTGCTAAGTTCCTATAAGAAAATTTCATCCTCACAAAGCCGCTCCAAGAAATTATCCTCCTCTGACCTTCTAGAGGAATCTTCACCATATTATGAATTGCTGCAAAGTCATTTTGCGAAGGACAAGCTTCCGGTATCGATGCAGAAATGGTGTGCGGAAAGCTATGAAACAAACAGTTCTCACCCGGAAAATCTGATTCATACTACACTGGCGGGACATAAAGTCCGTTCCAAATCCGAGGTTATCATCGCCAATCTTCTGTACACAAATCATATTCCATATCGTTACGAGGCAGTTCTGGCCTTAAATGAGTTGACAGTCTATCCTGATTTCACGATCCTGCATCCCACCACGCAGCAGTTCTTCTACTGGGAGCACTTCGGGATGATGGACAAGAACAATTATTGTGATGCTGCCTGCAACAAACTCAAGTCTTACTGCTACAACGGAATCTTTCCGTCCATGCAGCTGATCACCACTTACGAGACCGGCAAGGTTCCCATTCGTTCAGAGCAGGTACAGCAGATTATCACGCAGTACTTTTTATGATATAATGAGCGCAAGAGAGCCAACATGCTTGCATGATTGGCGAACGGCGAATTTGATCATGATAGTTGCGAAGCAACGTCAAGCACCGAAGGTGCGAATCATGATATAATGAGCGCAAGAGAACCAACATGCTTGCATGATTGGCGAACGGCGAATTTGATCATGATAGTTGCGAAGCAACGTCAAGCACCGAAGGTGCGAATCATGATATAATGAGCGCAAGAGAACCAACATGCTTGCATGATTGGCGAACGGCGAATTTGATCATGATAGTTGCGAAGCAACGTCAAGCACCGAAGGTGCGAATCATGATATAATGAGCGCAAGAGAACCAACATGCTTGCATGATTGGCGATAACCAAACGGGCACAAAAAAAGACCGGGCGTGTATCGACCTCCAGTCATTAGATTGATTCTGTTTCTAACTTTTGGGCGGTACAGCTCCGGTTCTTTAAGGTGAGCAAGCTCTCTTTCACCTGCAATCTCACGATGCATTTGCGCTGCGGTTCTCAATGTATTGTTGCAAGACTTCGGTGACTTCCTCCGGTGCCAGGCCGGCATCCTCGATCAGGTCACTTACTGCCTCCAGTTCTTTGCGCCTCTTCTGCTCATATAATTCTTCCAGTTCCCGTTCCTCGGATTCAATGCGGATATTCAGCGCATTGATCAACTCCTGTTTTGCCTGGATCTTTTCCTCCAGGGATTTTCTCTGTCCTCTTGGCATATACTGTGTGCTCCTTTCCTTATGGCAATACTATCGAAAAGGCCATTCATCAGGGATCACAAGCGTAGCATAAGCTGCCGTGATCAGTCATGAATGGCCTGATATGTTACAGTATATGGACAACATTGTAAAAATATACCATATGTCTGTTAATATTATACCGCTATAATTTTTGTCCTATCGGAACAAGCGTCCACAGATATTTTTCTTTGCTCACATCAAATCTGTCGGATCTAGCCCAGGTTGTCTACTGCCGCCTTCAGCTTGTCCAGTGCAAGCTCTAGAGTTGCTCTGGGGCAGGCAATATTCACTCGCTGGAAGTCTGCTCCACTGGGTCCGAACATTGCTCCGCCATCCAGCCAGAGTCCCGCTTTCTCTACGATAAACTGATCCAGTTCCTTGCCGGAAATCCCAAGTTCACTGCAATCCAGCCATACCAGATAAGTACCTTCCGGCTCTACCAGATGAATCTGTGGAATTTTCTCCTGCAGATATGCTCGCAGGAAATTCAGATTCTCAAGCAAATAAGCTCTCAACTGATCCAGCCACTCCTGTCCGCCACGATATGCAGCCTCGCAGGCTACCGCTCCCAACGCATTCGGCTCATCGTATCCGGTCTTGTCGATTTCCTTCTGGAATGCTTCCCGCAATGTCTCATTTGAGATAAAAATATTGGAAATCTGTAAGCCTGCCAGATTGAAGGTCTTACTGGGTGCGGTGCAGGTCACGGTGAACTCCGCAAAACGAGGATCCACATTGGCAAACACCGTATGCTCAAATCCGGGATATACAAAATCATTGTGAATTTCATCACTGACTACGATCACATGATGGCGCAGGCAGATCTCTCCCAGCTGCTGTAGTTCCTCTCTGGTCCATACTCTGCCCACCGGGTTATGAGGGTTGCACAGAATAAACAGTTTTATATGTTCCTGCTCAAGCTTCCGCTCAAAATCTTCAAAATCAATCCGGTATCCGTTATCTCCACTCTGTCCGACCGTGTTCTCATAGATCAATGTATTGTCTACTACTCTCCGGTCATTGTCACGGATAATATTAGTAAACGGATAATACACCGGATTCTGAATCAATATAGCATCTCCCGGATCAGTAAATGCTTTCACCGCTGCGCCCAGAGCAAATACCACGCCGGGAGTCTTCACGATCCACTCCCTCTTTGTTTCCCATTGATGATTTTTCTTCATCCAATTCATGATAGCATTGTAATAGTGATCCTTGGGCTGCGTATAGCCGTAGATTCCATGCTCCACTGCTGCGTGAAGGCTCTTTGTGATTTCTTCGGATACCTGGAAATCCATATCCGCAACCCACAGGGGAAGTACCTCTGCTGGCTTTCCCCGCTCCACAGCAAAATCATATTTCAGGCAGTTTGTTCCCTTACGATTTATAATTTTATCAAAATTGTATGTAGTCATACAGCTAACCATACCTTTCTCAAAATCTGCAAATTTCCAGGCACTTCCGTCCCATACAGACCATATTCCACGTTAATTTACTACATAATCCTTTTATCAGTCATCATACCATTTCTTCCATTGGAAAGCACCCTGCACATCTTATCCCGATGCTTTCCGGTGCGTCATCCTGTGGAAACCTTCAACGTAGCTGGCTGAATTACTATGTATACCAGTCAACCCCACTCAGGCAAAGGCCTGCTCCAGGTCTGCCAACAGGTCATCGATATTCTCAATACCAACAGACATTCTCAAAAGCTTTTCATCCACACCCAGAGCTTCCCTGACCTCTACAGGTACATCTGCATGGGTCTGTTTCATGGGATAGGTCAGAAGACTTTCCACGCCTCCCAGGCTTTCTGCAAAACGGATCAGCTTTACGCTCTCCAGAATTTTAACAGCTTTCTCCGCAGAATTCAATCGGAAAGAAATCATTCCGCCATAGCCGCTGCACTGTCTGTCAATCAGCTTCTTATCCGGTCTGGAATCCAGTCCGATATAATAGACTTCTTCCACTTCTGGTCTCTGTTCCAGCCAGTGTGCGATGGCCAGAGCATTCTTCTGGTGCTGTTCCATGCGGACTGCCAGTGTCTTGATACCGCGGAGTAACAACCAGCTGTCAATCGCAGACAGACAGGCTCCTGTAGTCTTGTAGATATTATAGAGCTGGTCATACAGAGCATTATCCTTCACCACCAGAAAACCGGACAAAGTATCATTATGTCCTTCCAGATATTTGGTTCCACTGTGTACCACGATATCAGCTCCTAATGTCAACGGCTTCTGGAAATAAGGAGACAGAAATGTGTTATCCACGATCAACAGGCATCCATTCTCATGCGCAAGATCTGCAATTGCCTGAATATCCGCTACTTTCATCATCGGATTGGACGGTGTCTCCAGATAGATAGCTTTTGTCTCCGGGCGCAACGCCGCTTTCACGGTCCCCACATTTGAAGTATCCACACAATCTACCGATATTCCGTTCTTATGACTGATCATGTTCCACAGTCTCAACGTACCGCCGTACAGATCATCGGTAGCGATCAGATGATCTCCGGGAGAAAAGATTTCCATCATTGCAGTGATTGCCGCCATTCCCGTAGAAAATGCCAGTGCCTCTGTTCCCTGTTCCAACAGAGCAACCGTCTTCTGCACTTCGTCTCTGGTGGGGTTGCTGCAGCGGGAATAATCATATCCCGTACTCTTCCCCAGTCCCGGATGCGCATACGCCGCATTCTGATAAATGGGCATGCTGATGGCGCCGAACGGATCCTTTCTCTCATTACTTCCCTGGACACATATGGTCTCTGCTGCAAATGCCATCTTTTTATCCTCCTATGTCTATGTATACTATATTATTCCCTTTATATTTCCTACTGTTCCAGTAGGTATAGTATATATTTATCATAGTACATAGAAAAAGTCAAGTTTCTATTCCATATTTACCAATAAAGTTTCATTTCTTTCTCAGCTTCCTGCTCTGAGATATTCAGTTTCAGTCTCACCTTTTGTAAAGTTTCTTCATAACTGGTATTAAAATCCTTGCACATTATAATAATCCCTTGCGCAACTCCCTGAGAAATCCCCTGCGAAATTCCCTGTGCAATCCCCTGTGCAATCCCTTTTCTTGTATACTGATCAAATAATTCACACACCCTGATCTCATCCTCCTCTTTGATTCCCATTTCTTTTAATGCATCTCCGGTATCATCAACATTTGTATCTCCGGATAATACCCGTAGCATCTTAACTGTTGCTTCTTTATGAATCACTTTCCGGTCCGACCGATAGCCATCTCCCTCTGCAAGATAATCCACGATGATTCTCATATCACTTTGAAAAAGCTCTCGTATTTCTCTGGGTAAATGACGCATTTCCCAAACATGAAGTTGTACATCATCTACATACTTCCATATAATATCTGCAGTCGCCCCTTCTTCATCGAATAACCGTTGCAAACTGCATACCCCTTTCCACCTGCTCTTTCCCCAGTATAACACAATTTCTATCACAGGATATAGGCTCGGATTTTGTTTTTCATATTGTCTGCGGTATTCTCCACCTGCATACCCGGCCTTGCGCAATACCATACCCTTATCCACCTTTGTCTGATTGGCAAATAAATACAATACCTTAGGCACCCCATTTACCACATGGTACTTTGCTACATCTTCCAATTGATTTCGCAATCCATTTTCTTTATCCAAGTAAAGACTCTCAGTAGCCGCCGACAACATTTCATAATCTTTAACCCTTCTTCTCCCTTCATGTAACAGAACATTAATTATGTCCGCCGCCACATCCGCATAGCTTTCAAAATTTTTCGTCACAATATCGTTTGTTTCCAATAGTTTCCTCCCTGTCCGATTGTTCTGTCAATCCATGAATTCGCGGCGATCCGCCATCGACTGCATCTACGCATTAAAACTTTTTCAGAATATTGCCTATATAGACTTTCTTAAGATGTGATTACTATAGCATACATATATTGATTCTGCAAGAAAATCCCGCCCAAAAACTCTCACAAAAACAAGGCTGCGGAAATTGGTTATTTTCCACAGCCCTGCTCTTTGTGCAATTTGTCTTTTCTGTTTTGAGCGCAAATTCTTTAATCCAGGTCAAACAGTTCCGCCGCGCTGACGGTCAAGCTCTTAACAGCACCTTCGGTTCGCTTGGATCCGTTGTCGTAAACGGTCGTAGCACGGATATAGATGGTGGCGGCATCCTGATCGTTAAGCGTCATCTTGCCGCTGCCGGAGAACAGGCCCATCTCCGATGCAGGGAATGCCAGCGTGTATACACCGTCACTGGTCACAGAATAATACGACGTACCTGTGACATAATAGTCCTTTCCACCTTCCGTAAAGTGATTGTCTCCGCCGGCAATCACATGTGCTCCCACTTCCGCTTTGGCAGAATTTGTCACTGTAAGTCCGGTCAGAGGCTTCACCTTCAGTGTGCCCTTGCCGTATGCGATCTCCATGGCATCCGCATCCGTGGATTCCTTGAAGAACTCTACCCGGATCTCCGTTGCTGAAGACAGGATGTTGTAATCGGTAGCCTTGAAATCCACCTGAATCTTATTGCTGCGATCCAGGATCATCTTGTTGGCAGCATCATACATCATATATACGGAGTCAATGGTGTTGCCGTTGTCATCCCGGAAAAATACGGAAGGTGCCTTGGTTCCGGCATTATAAGCTGCTACCATGGTGTTCACAAACAGCTTCTTCTCCGCCATTCCTGTAGGCTCCGTATGTCCCGCACCGGAATACGTGACATTGCCCATGCTGTAAATATAATAGTTATTTACCACATCTTTGGGGCTGACATTATACAGGTTCACACCATTGTCATTGCCCCGTCCGTTGTTCCTCTCAGTCTGTGTCTTTCTGGTCTTGGCATTGTCGGACAGGTCAGACAGACAATACCATACCACAATATCATTTTTGCCGTCTCCATCCTTATCCAGCTCCATGTTCGGCTGCAGCCACTGATAATGTGTTGCCGCCACTGTCAGAGTCTGCTGTTCTTCTGTAGTGATCTGATAAGGATAATTAGTGATCTGTCCCTGATTTACCTGCGTAACGATCATATCAGGACCGGCACCGTCTCCGAATTCCTTGTAATCTCCCAACACCGTGATCTGCCCCTGAGAGTTCGTCGTCTTATCCATACCCTGATAAAACAGAGAATTGCAAATCGGAAAATAGAAACTCGTATAAGACGTTCCCTTCCGCAGGATCGCATTGATCCGATTCTGCACATACCGGACTGTCGTATATTTGGTCGTGCCCTCGATATTTCCGACCGTCTGATCACTGCTCCGGTCCGTTCCCGGCTTCCATGCCGTATCGTAATTGTACTGCGTGTCCAGAATATTGTAATAAGCATCATAACGCTTTCTCTGGGCATCGGATAAACTGGAATTGTTCCTCTGGTCATCATAATATTCCAGCAACGCACCATAACGATCCAGCCCTACCGCCGCACGCATGGTCTTGTTGAACTCGTAGCCCCAGTACCAGCCTTTACCGCTACCGGCCTTACTGTTGATATAAGAACTGCTGTCATGGGTAAACAGGACACTCTTACCATCTTCGATATAATCACGGATAGCTTCGGATACTGCCATGTTCTTCAGGCTCTGATCCTTGCTTCCGAACTGATAGTTGTCTCCGAATCCCAGGATCAGCATATCGTACTGCTGGAAAGTATTGTATGCCGCATTGTAATAAGCCTCAGACTTCTGTTCATCGGTCTTAAGCTTTTTCAACTGATCGTCTGAAATCAATCCGTTGATAAAAGTTGAAGTCTTCACGGAATCAATAGATACATTAAATTCCCGGATACCGCTTAACAGTGACTTTACATCACTGTCACTTTCCAGATCCCACAGTGTCTTGTCATTAGATGCTTTTCTGTCGGACATCAGCTGCAATACCTGAATATCCACTCTGGAACCTCTGTCCACTGCCGTATAACCGGACACTGCGGTTCTCACCAGTGCATCAGAATTATCAAAGAAGATCATCTTCCAGGGCAATACTCCCTGATAATCATCCGGCAGCACTCTGACTACCTTATAGGTATATCCGGTGCGCAGCTCGTAATGGCCACTGTCATTCTTCGCCACTTCCTTCCATTCCTGCCCGGATCTGACATACAGATTCAGTCCGGAAAGCTCCTCCGTGGAGGAAAGTGTCTGCCCGATCACATCGGAACCGGAAAAGCGACCGTCGGAGTTCTTATCAATATACAGCTTGCAATCATACGTCGTGCTCACCTGGGAGGCAGCCGCATCATTGGACAGAGCAAAAATATACTGCAGATAGAACTTACCGTCCGTCATCTTCAGGAACGCATCGTTGATACCGTCCCCGTTGTAATGCAGCTCTGTAGGAATATAATCTTCCCCAAGATTTTTCACCCATTCGATCTGCAGTTTGGACAGATTCAGATGGTTGCCAAAGCTTCTCTGTCTCTCTTCTCTGGCCGCCTTCTGCTCCGTTGTCTCCCGGGCTGCAGTCGTCAGCTGACTCTCCGCAAATACATTCTCCTGCCAGTATTTGTAATTGCCGCTTTCATCCGTGGACAAGGCAAACTGTATCAACTGGTAAAAATAGGAACTTTCGTCCACTGTTGCCGTATTGGCACTCACCTTACCGTCAATTCCCGTCAGAAGTGCATCCGCAAATACTACCGGATACCCGGCGGAAATATACTGCTCGAACTCCTTTTCTCTGGTGGAGTTCATATCGTTTCCGGGTCCCCGATACTGATTGGAAGTGTGACTTAAAGAATCATCCTTCAGACGGTTCTTGTTATCATCCGATTCATCCTTATAATCATACAGATCCCCGATATGCGTATAGATCAGCCCATTCATGGAACTGTCATTGTAAACGGTCTGATTGTTTTTCACATTCATGGTTCCGGTGCGGGCACCCACATAGATCATATCATATCGATCGTTGAGATCCTCTATCTTGCCAATGAACTCTGCGGAAGCCATCTGGGTAATGGAAATACTTCCTCCGTAACTGCTCTGCCCCAGAAATCCTTTCACGGAATCTGCAGATAAAGCTCCGGTTCCGAAATCATAACAGGGCTCCAGATCCAATACCGCAAGGCTGTCCTTTACCTGGCTTCTGTGCAGATACCAGTTCATAATATATCTGGTGATGGAAGCTTTGCTGATCTCTTCATTCAAAGTGACCGCCGTGGCATTTTCCTGTGTGATCAGAAAATTCTCGTAGCGGATCTCTTTCAGGACATCCGTGTAGATCCATGCTCTTGTCTTATCTGACTTCAGATCCGTCAGATAATCCTCTGCCGCATAAGCTTTGGAACTGTCGTTGTTCAGGTATACATTTTCGTTCAGGTATTCCTTCAAGGTGTCCAACGTCAGGGTATCCGCATTTGCCGCCTGCATTGCAGACGCATAGGATCTGATATTTCCCTCTGCCGCGCTTTTCAGCGTATCGACACTTACATTTTCCCAATAGGAGTCTCCCTGACTTGCGATTGCGTTTGCCACATTGTCATCCGACACCTGCAGCAGAGTCAATGCCAGTTTCGTCAACACTTCATTGCTCTGGGTGCTGTTCTTGGCATAAAAATTATAATCCATGATCACCGGCACTCTGGCTGCAGCGGTTCTGATCCCGCTGTCGTCCACGCCAAATGCCAGCTTTGCGATCACGGTTGCCGCAGAGACCATATTGGACGGCTCTGCCCCGTAATTTCCCTGACCGGAAAAATAGAACAGATCCACATCTGCCAGATCAATTCCACAATAAGAATCCTCCGCTGTAATGGAAGCATCTGCCAGATCAGCCAGTTCCTGCAGGGTAAGTGTTGTCACTTCGATCTTCAGTGTATCGATATCGTCTCCGGTGGCTGTACCACTCTCATAACGACTGGTACCGGACAGATTCAGGACATTTTTCTTGAACCATTCTTTGTTGTAGAAACCGCCGTTATAGGCAATAGTCTCCGTAGCATCCTCTCTGTCATCCCCTACAAAATCATAGCTGTTGGCGGTGTCAAAGCCCGCTTCCCCCTTGTAAGTAACCTGAAGGGAACCCGGTGTCACCATAGTGTAGCTGCCGGCCTCATCCTTACGATAGGTATCGATCAGACGGTAATCACCGTTTTTGTCACTTACTGTCATTGCAGATACATAATAGTCGCCGTTATCATTTGCTGTGAAATCCACAAGATAGGCACTGGCTATGGTCTCAAATGTATATGCCTTCGAAACATCATCCCATTTTGCCAAAAGCTGTGCGCTATCCGGCTGTGCATGATCCAGGATGTAGAGATTCTGGGTAATATCTCCGGCAGAATAGGCTGCTATCGCATCTCCTCCGGATGTCGTGCGTGCCTGCACAGCAGTACCTGCATCATTTCCGGATACCCCCCTGGACGTAGTCTTTAATCCATCCGGCAGTGCCGCATCGGTACCGTATACAATCTGTCCGAGATAGGTATAAACGGCAGTCTCACCCGTACCTATCTTCTGATAGATTGTCCTGCCCACATAATCTTTTGCCTGAAAACTCGTTTTATCAATAGCGGCCAGATCCGTCTCCGAAATTGCATATAAGCCCTGCGCATATCCCCTGGCGCTGTCTGAACCATTGATAATCGTAGTCTCCAGTCCGTTGCTTCCTCCGGTAGATCTATGGGAAAATACCGGAGTCACGCTTTTGGCATCCCGGTTACTGTCTCCAGCGGCCTCCAATGCACTGTATCGGTTATAACGTTCTCCTGCTGCTACCGTCTCCCCATTGGCAATCTCACGATAGACCGCATCGATCTGTTGATAATTGTATCTGCCGGATCCGTCCTGTCGGAATACAAAGCGTCCTCTTACGTCCTCGGTTCTGGAAGCTCCGGTGCTTTCGCTGTAGGCAGAAAAAGTAACCGGACCTGTCGTCGGAAACTTTGCAGCATCCAGACTGTCCATAGCTGTCTGGCGCTCTGTGGCTGACGGCATCTCGGAAAGCTTTCTGCCCTCAGATACCGGCTCCTCGCCGCCTGCCAGATAGCCGATCGTGGCATTTTCCTTCGACGGAACGATCTCCAGAATATGGAAAGTACCATCAGAAGAAGCTACCGTATCCTGTACCAGTTTTTCAATACCCGGAAGGGTTCTTTCCTGCGCACTGACCTCCATAGAGCCATAGCTCTGACCGGCTCCGACGGCCAAAGCTATGGTGAGGATTCCTGCTATATACTTTTTTGAATTGCGTTTCCAATTCATGGTCATTTATTATCCTTCCATTCCCACCACTCCGGATTCTTCTCTACTTCCAGTAAAAGATTTCTCTTATGATCCGGATATCGTTCATCATAAATGGTCATAATTAAATAATCATTTTCTTCATGTGCGCCAATATCAAACTGTACCTGCGAAAAAGGAAGATGCATATTATCAATTTCTGCAAATTTCGTGTTGGAATCCAACGGAAGTTCTCCCTGGAAATATCCTGCCAGTTTTGCTGCTCTATGTCCTTTCTCTCTTCCAGACTCAAAACCATACGCATGCAGATCATAACGATTCGTCCAGGTAGGTCTCAGCACCGTAATCACATGCTGATCATTGGCAAATAAGATATCCACTACCGGCACCAGTATTACCGTTTCGGCCACTAATGTGGAATCATCCAGGCTCCATGCCTGAAGCTTCAGACGATATTCGGTATCCCAGGAAATATAGCTAAGTGCTCTTACCTCTGTAGATTCTCCCGTATTTTCTGTTGTCAGATAGCCTTCCTGATGAACATTATCATATGCTCCGTCATAGACTTCAAAACCGACCTGATATGATTTTTGTATTCCGTTCCATACCTTGAAATCATTATTCAGCTCACTGGGAATATCTGCAAATCTCCAATTTACTTCCCCTTTATAATTTCGAATCTCGCAATTAATTTTTCCATTACGGTTTAATACAAACTGCTTGGAGTAAATATACGGTTCCTTCGCGTTTACAACCGTCTTCAGGGGAGGGATTGTAATATCGATTTCTCTGGTAATCTTAATATCTGCTGATAAAGCTATCACCGCACGTACACGTACTACCGTATCCGTCATATTTCCACATTCCAGTTCTGCCTGGAACTGTCGACCATCAGAATCTGTCAAACCGGTTATTTTGTAATTATTGGCATAATCATCTACCACACTCCACTCAATCTGTGGATAAACATTTCTGTAATCCGCCCAGGACGGCAGACATTCAATCAATGCCTTATAACCGATCTTTTCCGTACTTCCTTCGGTAAAATCATATGTGGTCAGATTCTTGGCAATCAGTGTTGCATCATATTTTCCGTCAATGTTGGTATAGGGTAATACCGATACCTTTGTGGATGCAGACATTCCGGGATCCGCCACGGAAGTACAGGTTACCTGTAGCACAAGTGTTCCGGTCGGCTCATATCTGTCAGCCGTCAAAAGACCTCTCCCATTTATCGTGGTTCCTGCCTTAAGTCCAGTTGCGTCCACTCTTGCCACGCTCCAGGTCACCCCGGCATTTTTAGCCTCTTCTGTTCCTTCCATAGTATAAGAGTACTGCAGGCTGTCCCCCTGAATCACCGAAGCATCTTTCGGTTCTATATCCAGAGAATCCACCATATGCTTTTGTACCGTTACGGTAGCCGTTGCCGCTATGGTAGGATCCGCTACGGCGGTACAGGTTACTGTCAGAATATTCTCTGCTATGGTCTCATCCGCTGCCACACTCAGTTTACCGTTACCGCTGATGGTGCTCTTACATGCGCTGCCATCCTGATAACTTACGGCCCAGGTCACGCCCTGAGCAATGGCTTCCTTGTCTCCGGTGATCTCGTAATCGAAGACGAAAGCCTGTCCCTGTTTCAGATCTGCGTGATCCGGAATGATACGGATGCCGCTGATCCAGGAATAGATGCTGGACGGCTCGGAGCTCAGATCATTTCTCAGCTTGATGGTCTCGGAAATTTCATAGGACTTGTCCTGATAGGTAAAGGTCATGTTCAGAACGACTTTCCGCTTATCCAGTTCACTGAGGTCCACGCTGAAGCTGCTGACATGCTCTGCCATCAGTGCGGGCTTAGCCACGTCAAAATCTCCTACCACAAGTTTGCCCTCGGCATCCTTGCTATTTGTCACCTCATAAAGATACACCTGATTGGCATCGGCATAATCCGCTCCGGCACCACCCTGCCAACGGATCATATAGCTGTTGTCGTTATTGATCAGACGCAGTTCACTGACACTGGCATTCGTTACGTCCAAGCCGTTAACGTCTTTTGCCACATTACCGTCCATATCCACAGCTTTCTGATCCGTCAGATTAGAAAAGCTGATCCCCTTCTCCACATCAATGATCAGATCGATCATCTGGTTGGCGGTCAGCTGGGCTTCTTCCTGCAGAGTCAGTTCCTTGTTTCCCCGCATATAGGAATTGTTGCCGGCGATCACGAATGCTCCCACCGCACCTGCTACTATGGTCATGATGGCAAGAGATACGATGATCTCTACCAGAGTAAATCCTTTCTTACCAATCCCCATGGTCAACCTCCTTACTTCGTCAGGATCTTACCAGTCTTGCCGACCGTTGTGATTTCTATGGTTCTCGTTCCGTTGCTTACGACGATTTTCTGACAGTACTCCTTCAATACACTGCCTGCGATACAGGTATTCTTCTCAAAGGCCCCGGATGCACGGTTAAACACCAGATGCAGCCCATTTGAAGATGAAACATAAGGTAACAGGCTGTCGGATCCCTTCAGTTCCGTCAGGGAATATCCCGTGGAATCTCCCTCAAAATATACCTTTATATCAATAGGTTCTTTTCCCAGTACCCTGTTGGATACCTCCACATCTCCCTGCCGGATCTGTGCCGTATATTCCTTGGTCGTATCATTATAGCCGATAACGCACTCCACCTGATTCTGTTCTTTTCCGAGGGTCAGCACTCTGGTCCGCTCCAGTGTTGTCACAATTTCGTCCGCACATTTCCGGACTTTCCTGCCGGTCAGGGAAGTAATGGATGTGGCCATCACACCCACCAGCACCGCCATGATCGCAATGACAATGATCAGCTCCACCAGGGAAAAACCACTGTTGTTATTCTTTCTGCCAGTTTTCATAAACTATCAAATCTCCCAGATTTATATCACTGTTCTTATAGGACTTACCGTTACTGCTCAGGTAACCGTCTCCGCCATTTAAAAAATCTACCACATGATATTCCTGTGTCTTACCGGCAGCATCTACGATCGTTCTGGAATAGGTCAGGGCATGAAGCACCGCATCCCGGTCAGGTTCCACATTGACATTCTGATCCAGCGTGATCGTTCCGCCGGACAGGATCGTTCCCTGGAATTCCTTTGTCACTTTGACATCTCCGGTGGCAATGATCAGTCCACTGAACTCGCCGAATCCGGCTTCCGGATAGGTATAATCACCCTTTACAATAACTGCCTTATATCCCTGCTCCGCAAGGCTTCCTGTGGTATTGCCGAAATATTTTGACTCCACCTTATTTCCGGTACTGCCGTTTAATACAGCATGGAAGGTCGTTATCTCCCCTTCATTTACCAGATTGGTATAAGCATTGGCTGCATCCGTCTTCTCCGAAGGAAGCAGCTGCTCATAGACATCGATCATCTTCTTGGACAATGCCTGGAATTTCAACTGATCCGATGCCAAAAGTGCCTGATATCCTGCATTGGCACCATCACTGGTCAGTGTGGCATCCAACAGCTTCTCCTGACTTCCCGCAGCCGCACTGCTGTCATACATGGCCACATTGCCTGCCAGATGCATGATGTACGCTCCGTTCTGCTGTCCACGCACCTGAATGGCTTTGGTATACAGACCGGTATAGGCTTCCATGGTCTGCTGGTTGGCACCGTAATAATCCTGAAAATACCGGTTGGCATTGGCTCTCGCGGTATCAGAGGTGCTGTCAAAGCTTACATAATAATACACCAGCGTGATCTTGCTGTTGATCCGCTTGAAAATCTTCTGGATATTGTTCTGGGTCAGTCCGTACTCGGCCAGCGTATGACCATTCAGGGTAGCGGACGGAATATTCAATGCCACTTCCGTTACATCCGCCTGGTCCCTGATCTTGTCCTTATACTGCTCCAACGTGATCGGGTTGCTGGCACCGTTTAACACGGTCTTGCCGGAAGCATCCACACCGATACACTGCGCCGGAACGAGGTAAGCCAGCTGGTCACTCTTCACAGCGATAGACTGTCCCATCATCACATCCTGTACTCCGGTGTTGCTCACACCATCCTCACTGGTAATTCCATCCTTGGCTTTCGTCAGAGAAATGTAAGAATTTCCCGCCAGCGTAAGATTCTTCAATTCATTCAGATAGATCTCCGTATCCGTGCCGTTGACCAGAATGGCGCTGCTGTCCACGCCCTTTCCATTACCGAAGCCAATATACTGTCCGGCATATTCTCCGTCGATCTGTGCTCCGGCGGTAAATACATTCCGCTCTCCGTTCATCCTGAGGTCTCCGGCCACATATACGTTGTTTCCCTGAAAGCTCAACGTTCCGTTGCTTCCCGTATTGCCCGGAATACCTCCGTTCATGGCAATGGAACCGGCCCATACTTCACCGTACTGATCTGTGGTAAGTGTGGCTCCTTCTCCCAGATATAAGTCGGAAGCCATCACCATACGCTTGTCTTCGTTTGCATTGCCGGTGGTCTCTTTCCATTCCACCGTCACACCGTTACCCTTGCCGGACTCTTCGCTGCCCACGATAAAACGGTTCGCATAAAAGCTGCCACCGATGACATTGATGCTGTATAGCGCAGGATTGGAAGGAAGCGCCTGAATATTCTCCTGTGCCACCATGGAGATTCCCGTAATAGAAGGCAGCGTCACTGCCTGTGCAAAATCCATATCCGGCATCTTCACCCGGATATCGGTCTGGATCACGGACACATAGCCATCGGTATCCGTATAAGTCACTTTCAGACCGCAGAAGGAAAGTCCGTCGGTGTACAACTGAAAACGTCCGGTAGGAATATCCGTGGTCTCCACTCTCTCCTTGTTGCCCGTCACCGGATCCGTTGTCATTACATATACCTTCAGACTGCCGCTGCTGTCCAGAGCCATCCGGTACACTACTTCCCCGGAGTCATTCAATGTCTCTAGCACCGTCCCCCTCTTTATCTCCGAAGACAGGCTGTTGAACAGCTTGGTCAGATCATAGTTGTTGATATTCATACTTCCTGTCACTGCATAATAATCCTGCATATCCTTCAGGAAATAATATCTCAGTTTGTTCTGCTTCTCCTCTGCGGAGGTTGCCTCATAATTTTTCAGGACCAGTTCATAGGCACTTCCGACAGAAGCGGACACCCGCTCTCCCATAGCCGTCCGGATCTCATCCAGCACAGTCTCTGCGGAGTAAAAGTTGTCCTTCGCCTTGAGATTGTTCACCTTCATCTGATAGTTCAGCAGTGACATATACATCAAAACACTGGCTAAAATGCCAATAAAGGCCATGGCAATGATCACAACGACCATTGCTGAGCCCTTATTGTCCGTTCGTCTGTGGAATTGTCTTACCCTTGAAAATATTTTGGGATTTCTTCCGCATATCTTCATGTTTCTCGTCTTCCTTCCGGTATCTCCTCTATCTTGCGTCCGCCAGATCATTCGATCACGGTTCCCGTCATGGTAAGTACAGGGGACTGCACTCCGATCATATCTTTTACATACACCTGTACCCGCATGTCATAGATACGATTGCGCCGCTCCGTCGGTGTCAGACCGCCGTCCGCACCCATAATATCCTTCGCCACGTCTCCGGTAGCATTTCCTGCCGCACCGGACACGCTGAGATCATTGAAAATGTATTCCGTATTGCTGCGGTCTATCAGATTCGTCCGCAGTCTGCAGGCGGAATCAATGCTGGCTCCGGCAGAGGACATCCAGCCCGGCCAGGTCTCCCGCAGTTCAAATGCCGCCTTGTAATTGTTGTTCCAGGAGGAATACGGGTTAAAACCGGTGCTTTCGTCCGTGAAGCTGTCTATTCTCTCCGCTGACGGAGTCTGCTCCACCAGAAACAGATTCGTCTGTACATTCTTCGGGTTGTTCACGATCACTTTATCGACTGCAGAAGTCACTATGCTCTGGGTAGCCTCCACTCTGGGCTGCAGGCACACAATAATATTGGCCAGCTGGGAAATGATCTCCTCACTGTCCACCGGGTTCCCACTCTCCTTCTGTTTCTTAAGTTCCGCCGCTTTGGCTCTTACCGCCTCTTCGTTGGAAAAGATCACATAATCCGTACCGTTCTGGGGGTAGTCTCCGCTGATGCCTGTAAGGATGGCGGAATTGCAATGATAGACTGTGGAGGCCGTCACCAGATACACATCTGTCTCTACACTCTCTCCGTCTCCCAGATCCAGCAAAATACGGCTGCTGTCTATGGATATTTCGATGGTCTTGGTAGTATTCCTGGCAATCTCCATAACGTCTCTGCCGCCGGAATACGCTTCAAAATAACCGTAAGCCTCCTGTGCGGCATCTTCCGATTCGGAATATACCGCATTCAGATTGCCTGCCAGGTTCTGGATATTTACAATATCCTTCTCATTCAGTGCCGTGTAACCGTTAGGATCCAGTGTTACTACCACATCATAGGTGCCGGAAGTCGTCTTCTCATCCCGGAAGGTATATTGCCAGATACCATCTTCTGCTGTGCCGTCTCCGTCCACATCCAGAGAAGCATCCTTCTGCACGCTGTTAGTAAAGCCGGTAGGGGTTGCCGCCTCATAGGTGTCTGCCATCTCCTCCAGTGTATGTGCTTCGAACAGCTCCATGACATCCTCTGCGATGGCCGTGGCATGCATGGTGTTGCGGGACTTGGCATTGGTTCTGGCAGAAGTCACAAAGCTGTGCAAAAGCGGCACAACGATGATCGACAGGATCACGATGGCGATCAGCAGTTCAATCAGAGAAAAGCCTTCGTTATTCAGTTGTCTTCTCTCCGTGTGCTTCTGCATGTGAGGCATCCTCCCTGCTATGACTAATACCGTTTTCTCCGCACTCCGTGCTCCCGAAACCGGACAACCATTCGCACTCCGGACTATCGTCCTCCCTGCTCATGACTAATACCGTTTTCTCCGCACTCCGTGCTCCCGAAACCGGACAACCATTCGCATTCCGGACTATCGTCCTCCCTGCTCATGGTTGTTTGATTTGCTAATCATAGCAGTATCCTGCCTGCAAGCAGTCGTATACTGCTATGATTGCAAATCTATTATTCCACGTTTCCGAAAATAGTGTCTACGCCCATCTGCATATCCGGGATGTAAGGTGAACTGTATACCTTATCGGTTCCCAGCAGATAATAGGTGTTCATGGTCATGTTGCCGGTGAGCATTCCGTCGGTCTCGTTGTAGCTGATGCTGACGCCCTGGATGCTCTCACGTTCCTGCTGATTGTAGATGTATCTTACCAGTCCCTTGAAATCGTCATAGGTACAGGAAATGCTGATGCTCAGTGGTACTTCATACATATGAGTGTCCGCATAAACAGTACCGTCCGTAGATACCGGACTTGTAGATGCCGTTGTAGTTGTTGCCGCAGCATCTGTTGCTGTCGTATCCGTGGCTGCTGTTGCATCCGCAGTCGTCGTTGCCGCATCCGCTGCAGGAGTATACACCACCTCTGCTTCGGAACCGAATGCAATATTTGCCACCTCGGTACGAGTATAATCTTCCAATGTCTTTACCATCATAATGCTGTCTTCCGGTAAGATATCTGCCGGGAAGCGGTTCTCAAAATTCGTGATATAGGACTGCATCTTCCCGGTTGCTTCAATGTAGTCCGCCTTGCGCTGGTCTAAGGCTTCCAGCGTTGCCACCTGGGATGATAACGTTACATTCTGTGCCTCAAGGGCATCTGATTTTTCATTAAATTTGGAATATACCAGAAAATAAGTACACACAGCAATAAGAACACCGATCACTGCGATCAAAAGCTGAATTTCACTCTTTTTAACCTTCATCTTCCGCTGCCTCCTACTGTGCTGTCTGGGTGCCGGTCTGTGCCTCACCGCTCTCTTCGGTCTCATCCGTCAGCTCCTTATAGCTTCCGGTAATGGAAAAAGTCACTATGGACGTGCCGGTCTCATCCTTGCTGTCCATAATATTGCTGATCTCTACATCATCAATGCTCTGCATGTTGCGGATATTCAGAATCGTACGGGCTGCCGCTGCTTTCCCTTCCACCGTCACTGACATGCTGATGCCGGTCTGGTCGGAGCTGAAGCTGTTGGTATAGAAGCTGTCCGGCAGGATCTGTTCCAGTTCATTGATGAACTCCACCAGATTCTCATTGGGAGTCTGGGTATAAGCATATAAATATGTGTATTTATCATACTGGGCTTCTGCCGCCAGATAATCGTTGTATACTGCCTGTGCCGGCTGCAGCTCCTGTACCCGGTTCTGCAGATACACATTCTGCGCCACATTTCCCAGATATCTGGTCACAGAGGTGGCTGCCATGGCGATGGACAGGATCACTCCCAACACCAGTACTGCCACACTGACGAAGGTATAATTCGTGCCACTGACCACGGTCAGTCCCTTGGACTTCTGGGTGCTCTTGTCGATCAGTCCCACAGGGGCGAGCACCGCACCCAGACAGGAAATATAGGCTGCGGGTCTGGTGGAACGGATGGCCTTGCTCATGCCGATCTTGTCATCCATCTCGGACAGGGTATGTACCTTGCGCTCCAGACAGTTGGTGAACAGCTTGCTCATGCCGCTGAAGCTGCCGCCCAGACCGGTAACATAGGACTTTTCAATGGGATTTTCACTGTTTCTGGAATCATAGAAGTCAATGACACGGCTGACACCCACGATCAGAGGCTCCAGAGAAGCGGTGATCTTTTGTCTTGCTGCTGTGACCTCCACATTACCGGCATCCTCATCTTCCCAGCGTCCGGCATTTTCTTCCCAGACTTTGTCTCCCTGATGGAGTACTCTGTTCAGACATGTTTTCTTCTGGAAACGTTCTACCGCACTCATGGGATCGTTCACGGCATAGGCTCCGGAAGCGATCATAGTATCAATAGCATCCTGTACACCGTAAGCCACCGTTCTCTGTAATAACACCTTACCGGCGGAAAGCACGGTCACAATGGTGCTGTTCTCATCGATTTTGATGACCATAGTAACTTTTTCGGACTTCTCATCGCGGAGAATCTGGTATAAGCTGTTGCTGCTGTAGTCGAAGCACTCCACCTCCCAGCCGCACATCTGCGCCAGCTGATAATAGCTGTTTAAAAGAGCCTTGGGTACGGCCAGAGCCATGACACGAAGCTTGCCATTCTCTGCCAGACCGCCTGCCAGATAATGTCCGATCTCATATTGGGTCAGATCCACCGGGAAATAGTCACTGGCATTGGTCTTCACCAGTGCCTCGATCTTACTCGCCTTAACGTTGGGAATCTGTACCTCACGGCTTGCCACTCTGGTAGAAGAAATGGTAAAGATCACTTTCTTCGTGCGGATGCCGTTCGTCCCCAGTGCATTCGCCAGATGATCTGCGTAATCCTGTGTCGGCTGCAGCATACCATCTACCACAATGCCTTCCGGTGTCTCCACCGTCAATACCTTGTAGACCTTCGGCTTCTTCACCTTATAGTCCATCTCGCAGATCTTCGTAAAAGAGTTTCCGATCTCAATACTCAATACGCGATTGTTCATTGCCATATTTCTACCCTTCCTCTTCCCGGTATTTATCGTATTTCAAAAGCCTTCCGCCATTGCGGAATCTTTGAAGAACTTTCTGAAATCATGTTCGAAATGCGGATATCTTTTATAAGTAAAAATGCAGATACCACTGTAAGAATTCATTTCCCCAGAGGACGGCGATTGCCACCCCTGCAGAAAGATACGGTCCCATGGCGAGGACATGTCCTTCGCCGCTTACTTTCATACGGATCAGATGGATCACGGAACCGATGATACATCCCAGTAAAAACGCAAAAATAATAAGTTTCCAGCCGAGCAACAGTCCACAGACTGCCATCAGCTTCACATCACCGCCGCCAATGGCTCTGCCACCGGTAACATAATACAATAGAAGCAAAAATACACTGACACACAGGAAGCCGATCAAATAGTCCAGCCAGTTTGTGTAATGGCAGACGCAATGGATCAGCCCCAGTGTCAGTATAAATAAGTTAAATCCCACAGGGATCTCATATGTTCTGAAATCAATCACACTTAAAGCAAGAAGTGCACTAAATAACAAGCAGTAGACTAGGGAATCCACGCTCATCCCATATTTCCAGAATACGATCAGGTACAGCACTCCGTTCAGTGCCTCGATGACGGGGTACTGAACGGAAATGCGTGCCTTACATTTCCGACATCTGCCTCCCAGTACCAGATAGCTGAACAGCGGTACGAGGTCGTACCACCGCAGCTGGTAACCGCAATTCATGCAGTGAGACCTGGTAGTCACAATATTCTCTTTTTTGGGGATACGGTAGATCAACACATTGAGGAAGCTACCGATCACGATTCCATAAAGGAAAATCACTATGTAGAGAAGAATTGTTGGGAGCATGTCAGGTGCCTTTCTCTTTATTTATTTGCATCCTGATAATGTCCACTAGATGTAGCATCAGGATAAATTTCCTTTTCAGCGCCGCTCGCACCTAATGTGATATTCTTAACGCCATCTTTATTGTAGGTTACCGTCCAAGAATAAGTGCTATCAACCTTAGAAGAAGGAATAGATGTTAAATTGTCAATTCCTGTAACAGCTCCAGGGCCTGTTAACGTTGTATCGCCGGTCGGTTTAAGCTGTCCATCTGCAATTGCCACATTTACAGCTGTTGCTATTTCCTCTGCATTCTGAATATCTGTGGAAATCTTAGAATTCTTAACATATTTCAGATACTGAGGTGCTAACACACCAATCAGAACAGCCATGATAGCAATAACGATGATCAATTCCACAAGGGAAAAACCTTTGTTTGTTAAGCTCTTCTGTTTCTTATTCATAATTACATTCTCCTTTTTATGTGTTTTTTAATTTCAGGGTAGTAAGTTTCCGCCCCATTTATTAATTATCGTTCTGTCCCTACACAGAACGGATAATCCAAAATTACAAATTGTCTAATGCTGCATACATAGATACCATAGGTGCCATACATGCTGCAATCAATCCGCCGACTACGATTGCCAGTACAATAATGATCATAGGCTCCAAAGCAGCCATCAAAGACTGGATTTCCATCTCTACTTCTTCATCATAGTAGTCTGCAATCTTGTCCAGCATTTCTTCCGTACTACCGGCTTCTTCACCGATGCGAATCATCTGGTATACCATAGGAGGAAACAATCCACTCTCCTGTAATGGTCTGGATAAGGGCATACCAATAGTAATTTCTTCTCTTGCATCCTGTAAGGCTTCTTTAAAATAGATATTACTCATAACTCCGGATACAATATCCACAGCTTCAATCAACGGAACACCTGCACCCATCAGGGTACTCAGGGTTCTTGCCATCATAGCAGCTGCCGACTTTACGGTAAGTTTTTTGAAAATCGGTAGTTTCAAAGCAATCTTACCAAATACATGCTTTCCGGGATTTGTACCTGCAAAATACTTAATTCCAATCACCGCTGCAACAATAATCGGAATAATAATAAACCAATAATTTTGTATGCCATGGCTCATTGCCACATAAAATTTAGTGATCCACGGCAAATCCGTTCCTAAATCAGCAAACATATCCTCGTAGGATGGAATAACCTTTACCAACATTACAATCGTCACGATCACAGCCACGATACATACCACAATCGGATAAATCATTGCCTTTTTTAGCATTGCCTGTGTCTTGCTGTTTTTTTCCAACTGCACCGCCACTCGGTCGAGCGCCGTTTCCAAGCTACCAGATGCCTCACCCGCAGCCACCATGTTCACCATGATCGCCGGGAATACCTTCGGGTGCTCTGCCATGGAATCTGCCAGGGTCTCACCCTTTTCCACGCTGATGCGGACTTCCTTCAGTGCGTCCTGCAATCTCTTGTTCTCTGTCTGCTCGCAGAGCATTTTCAGGGATTCGAGGATGCTGACGCCCGCTTTGGTCATGCTGACGAACTGGCGGCACATGACGCTGAGATCCCTGGCCTTGGGCCATCCGCCGATCTGGATGTCGATGTCTTTCGTCAGGAAGCTCTGTTCTCCCAGATCGATAACGGTCAGCTCCTGCCTTCTCAGTTCTGCCATTGCCAGATCTTTGTTATCCGCTTCCAAACTTCCCTTTACTTCTTTTCCAGCCTTTGTGATGGCCTTGTAGCCATAGGTCGCCATGTGCCTTCCCTCCAATTACGTCTCTATCTTTAACTGTCTCCCCAACTATGTAAGACGGACCCGGGTCCTAGAAAGGCCCAGGTTTTTGAAAAATTTTTATAAATTTTGATAAATTTCTATAAAATCTTGCGGTTTTTATAGAATTATACGTCAAATGATACCTTTACCATCTCGGAGAAGGAGGTAGTGCCATCCAGTACGTAGTCCGTGGCACTCATACGCAGGGTATGCATTCCTTCTTTTAATGCTTCTTCCTTTAAGATATCGGCACCTTCCCGCTTGCTGATAATGGTTTTCAGTTTCGGAGTGATCTGCATGATCTCATAGACACCGATACGGCCTTTGAAGCCGGTATTGTCGCATTTGCTGCATCCACAGGGCTCGTAGATGGTTACATCTTCCTCTTCCCTCATGCCCATGAACTCTTTTTCATCCCTGGTTGCCTGCTTCGGTTTTTTACAGAAAGGACAGAGTCTGCGTACCAGTCGCTGGGCGATAACGCCGATGACGGAATCTGCGATCAGGTAGGATTCGATGCCCATATCCTCCAGACGGGTGATGGTGCTGGCGGAGGAATTGGTATGCAGGGTACTTACCACCAGGTGTCCGGTGATGGATGCCTGTACGGCGATGCTGGCGGTCTCCTGGTCACGGATCTCACCGATCATGATGATATCCGGGTCCTGACGCAGGATGGAACGCAGTGCCGATGCGAAAGTCAAGTCTGCCTTGGTGTTGACCTGTACCTGGTTGATACCGTCAATATTGGCCTCGACAGGATCCTCAACGGTGATGATGTTCACGTCTTCTTTATTCAGTTCGCTCAGTGCGGTATACAGGGTGGTGGACTTACCACTTCCGGTCGGTCCGGTGACCAGGATGATACCGTGAGGATTTTTCAGGATATAGTCAAACTGTTCTAATTCGTAGGGCTTGAAGCCTAACTGGCTCTTGTCGCGGTTCAGCGCACTCTTCGCGGCAAGACGCATTACGACCTTTTCCCCGTATACGGTAGGCAGGATGGATACACGGATATCGTATTCCACACGGTCTACCACCTGGGTGATACGGCCGTCCTGCGGCTTTCTCTTCTCGGAGATATCCATGCCGCCGATAATCTTAATACGGGCGATGATGGCAGACAATACATTGACACCGTATCTCGCTCTCTCATACAATGCACCGTCGATACGGTAACGGACACGGATGATATTTTCCATGGGTTCGATATGGATATCGGACGCACGCTGGCGGACTGCTTTTTCGATCATATCCTTTACCAGCATTACGATCGGGGAACTGTTGATGTTCTCCTCCGTGGCGATGTCTTCCACCACGTCCAGTTTCTTCTCTTTGGCGTAGGCCGCCAGTGCCTCGGTTACTTCCTCCTGACCGAAATATTTATCGATGGCCAGCATGATGCTGCGGGTGGTGGCTACTACGGGCTCTACCTGGAAGTTGGTGATGATGTTGATGTCATCGATGGCGTTGTAATCCAGGGGATCCGCCATGGCGACCATGAGAACGTTGAAGTTATTTTCTTTGTAGGCGAAGGGGAAGATCTTGTTCTTCTTCAGGACGTTGACCGGTACCAGATTCAGTACTTCCTTGTCCACATTGACGCTCTGGAGATCGATCATATCCAGATCCAGCTGGCGGCTCAGTGCCTTCGCCAGATCATCCTCCGATACGATGCCTTCATCTACCAGGAATTCTCCCAGCTTCTTGCCCTGACGATTGGGGTTGTCCAGTGCCTGCTGCAACTGCTTCGCCGTGATCACCCCACTGTTTACCAACAATTCACCTAAACGGACTTTTTTTCTGCCTGTTTCCATAAACTCTCTCACCCATTGCTTTTGTCGATAATTGGAAATATGTGTGAAATTGTAGTATTTTTTGGCTACAACTTACAAATATTTTGTCTCAATACGGAAATATTATAGCATATTTTAGATTTATGTAAATTGTTTTTAGTACTTTTGTTTCAATTTCTGAGAAAAACATTTTTGTTGCTTTCTCTCATGTTACACGGTACAATTATTTCATTTTATTTTAAAAGTTTCTAAATACGCCAATTCTTCGGCGAATTTTCCCAACATTTATTGACTTCACGTATTATGCGTGTTACCTTAAGAAAGGAGAGATAATCCATGCGTTTTCGCGAATTAGAGCGAATCATCCTTGACGATGGCTGGGTTTTGTCTGATATCAGAGGCGATATTCCTTTGCGAGTTATTAATTCTATTTTTAAACAGGCTGGACTAAAATAATATGGAACAGCCTTTGAAAGGAGTGATCTTATGAATTATATATATCCGGCTATTTTTTACCCGGAAGCGAATGGGAAATACTCTGTCATTTTTCCCGATCTTAATGATCTCGCCACCTATGGTGACAGTCTTGCAGATGCCTTTGCCATGGCACAGGAAGCATGTGCACAATATCTGTTTACTTCTCTGAGAGACGGCGATGCTCTTCCCGCCCCTACTGCAATTAATGCAGTGAAATCAGATGATCCCACTGCATTAATAAATCTAATCTGTGTGAATTTGGATAATTATGCCCGTGCTTATGATGACAGGGCTGTTAAGAAGACACTGACTATTCCGGCGTGGTTAAACACTGCCTGTGATAATTGCGGTATCAATTATTCCAAAGTTCTAAAGGACGCTCTCATTGCCAAACTGCAACAAGTGCAAATGTGACCGTATCACAAAGTCACCGCGTATTCACTGTCGTACATTTTCTTCAGATTTTCTACGCTGTTATATTTTTCGCCGATGCAGAATTCCTTGGACCAGGTCATGTAGTAAGCCCAGGGGATTCTGCTTTTTTGCAGAAGATCCACATCTGGAAGGTATCCCACTTCTGCCAGGGCAGCCACTTTGCCACGGGAGGTGGCTGTCACCAGTTTCTCATAGGCATCCGCATAGTCTGTGGACTGATACTCCGGGAGGTAGACATCTATGGATACTGCATCCACGTATTCATCTCCGGGGTAGGCTTTTGGTATATCGCTGTTCCATACCCAGAGGAGATTGTGCAGGTCTTTATCTTTTGTGTAGTAATCGAACATCAGGCGGTACAGCTCTCTCGCCACTTCCGGGCCCTGCGCTCCCCACCAGAACCAGGTACCGTAGGATTCATGGAACGGGCGCCAGAGAATGGGAATCCGCTCTTCCTGAAAGCGCCGCAGGATCTCCGCAATCACATCCATGTCATGATAGAATGCCGCTCTCTCTGGGGTTCCCTCTTTCAATACTTCCCTTGCATCAAAATCCGTGTGTTCGGTATAGAAGCTCTTGTCTCTGCCTTCCAGAGGCGAGAACCAGTGAAAGGTAAAGGTGAGAATACCACCATTTCCGGCTTCCCGCTGTTTTCTGGCCCATTGCAATGCCGTCTCCACGGTCCCCTTATTTTCTTCCACTTCCTGGATGCATTCCGGGGAAGCATCTTCATAATTGATATTCGGAGAATACGCCAGCAGTTCAAAGCCCCGCAGCTTCGGTTCCTTTCCGGTGACCTGCCTGATGTAATCTATCTCTTCGCAGGGAATGGTCTGGGTGTGCTGACCGGTGATGATCTTTTTTCCTGCGACGCAATGAAGCTCCCGCAGCAGCTCCTGCGCTTCCTTTGTTGCCTCTGAATCCGCTGTTGTAATATTTTTCTCGTCCATATATACACCTCTTTCTCCTCCATACCCGCACTTACGACTTCCCCGAGTATACAAACTTGTTTTTTCTCTCCATGCCCGCCGCCACAAAAAAATCGAGGGTACAGAGACAATCTTTCCCTCTCTGTACCCTCAGTTTAATGCAATACGGAACGAATCGCAAGCTCTATTCCGGCTTTATACTTCCTGATAATCGTTACCGGTGTCGTTCTTCTCTACTGGCTTTGCATCTTCTGCCTTTTCCTTCGCAAATCCCTTAGCCAGCATCTCATTGATGTCCAGTCCGGTAGACTCCTTGATACCATCGGTAACCTGGGTTACAGTGGTCATGATGTCCCCTGCCAGCTTGCTGGAATCGCCGCCGAACATCTTGATGGAATCTACGTTCATGTAGCCCTTAGCCACAGCCTCGGCGATCTTGGGCAGCTGCTCGAAGTATACCTTCAGAGTATCTAACTCCATCTGCTGTCTTGCAGCATCGCCGTACTGTTTCATAGCTTCCGCTTTCTTCAGAATACCGGCTGCCTCTGCCTCTGCTTTTGCCTGAATGGCTTCTGCTTCCGCCTTACCTTTGGCTGCAACGGCTGCTGCCTCTGCCAGGCCTGCTGCCTTGACTGCCTCTGCTGCCTGCTCCTTGGCGAATCTTTCTGCCTCGGATTTTGCCTTTTCTGCCTCTGCCTGTCTCTGGATCTCGAAGAGTTCGGCCTCCGCTCTCTTCTGTCTCTCATACTGCTCGGCATCTGCCTTCTGCTGTGCTGCGTATTTGTTTGCTTCTGCGGTCTTCTTGACCTCAGCTTCCAGAGCTTTCTCCTTGATGGATACTTCTCTCTCCTTTAATTCCAGTTCCTTCTCCTGACGGGCCAGGTTTGCATTCGCTGTGGTGATCTCCACGGTCTTACGCTGTTCCTCTTCCTGGATCTTATATGCTGCGTCAGCTTCTGCCTTCTTGATATCGGACTCTTTCTTCAGTTCTGCCTTCTTGATCGCCAGCTCAGTCTGCTTCTGTGCGATCTCGGTCTCTGCGATGACCTGTGCATCATTGGCATCCTTCTGGGCCTGTGCTCTGGCGATGGCCACATCTCTGTCTGCCTGTGCCTTTGCTACGGAAGCGTCCTTCTGGATCTGGGACATGTTATCCTGTCCCAAAGCAGTGATCAGGTTGTTCTCATCCTCGATCTTCTGGATGTTACAGGACTCGATCCAGATACCTAAAGCGTTCATATCCTTCTGCGCCTTTGCCTGTACCTCATCACCGAAAGTCTTACGGTCATTACACAGTTCCTTCAGGCACTGGGTACCGATGATCTCACGCATGTTACCCTGTAAGGAATCGGTCAGTGCATCGCGGATCTGATCTTCGTTCATGTTCAGGAAGTTCTTCATGGCTGCGTTAGCCATCTCGGTGGTGATCCTCTTGTTCGCATCCGCACCTGCCACCACTTCCCCTTTGGCATTCACAGTGACATCTCTCTGGGTCAGGACTCTGACCTTTGCCACGGCGTCGATATCCACACCGATGAAATCCTTGGTAGGTATATAACCGTTGGTCTTGATGTCGATACTGATCTGCTTCAGGATCAGCTCATCCTTCTTCTCCAGGAAAGGAATCTTGATGCCTGCACGACCGATCAGAACCTTGGGTTCTCTCTTGATACCGGAAATGATGTAGGCTTTGTTCGGTGATGCCTTCACATAACCGGATGCCAGGATTGCCAGAACGGCAATGACCAATACTACGATTACGATAATTCCAATGTTAATTTCCATACGTACTCCCTCATTCTTTCTGCTTTTGTAATATATGAAAAGCTGCTTGTATGGTATGTATTTTACCATACAGGCAGCCTTTTATATAGATAAATTTTCATTCTTTTATGAAAAATAACTGTGCAAAAAGTGCACGATACATCATCTTATTTCTCTGAAAAATCTATAAACGGTAAATTATAGGCATTATATGGTGATGCTGCCGTAATCTGCGAAATAATAGGTCTTAAATACCCTAGCAGCAAAGAAGGGGCATTTTGATTCAGCAATTTTTCTACCATTTCCACATTCAGACTATCCGGCCATCTGAATTCCGCCATTTCTGTTGCACACACATAGAACGGATCTGATGAATCCTTTTTTCCTATTTCCAGTGTCAGACTGACTCTTGCATTGTTATCAGTTGAACTTCTGTCAATCTGGATTCCCATGTTCACCGCCATCTTTACTTCTTTATCCCGTCCGTTTTCAAAATCTTCATTAATGCAAAATTCCATTTTTGTCAGCGAGGGATTACTAAACTGAAATGCACTTTCCATGTTTCCTCCTATGCTGCCACCAAGATCATTCCATCACTTGTTGTGTTTTCATATACCGATGTTTTCTGTGTATCCACCACCATTTGCGCCCGATTTTCATTACTACTGTTTGAGTAGAAAAATTCTTCTTTTTGAATATTGACCGTCCATGTAACCTCTATATTACCCAGACTGCATTGCGGCTTTTCTTCTAAAAAGCTTAAGTCCAGATCCTTAATTTCCGCATCATACCCATTATCTCTTTCCGTGATTGTAATATTGTTATCAATCCGTTCCAGAACGCTCCTGTTATATAGTAATTCCTCTTCCGTTGGGCGATAAAGCATATACGCAAGTCGAATAGCATCGTTGCCATGGAGTACAATGTCTCCAACTCTTTCCTCATTCATATATTTTCCCTCCTATTCATATATACTGTCTATGTATTCCGTAAATTCTTCTTTTTTCTGCATGCAATCTAAAAACATTGAAACAGTAACACCATCCTGCCCCGGTGTATTATATACCATTTTGCGAAAGCCGAGTTTTTCATACCACATAACCAGATTTTCTCTGGCATCTATCGTAATTACCCTGACCGGCCAGTTGGCAGCCAATAATTCCACATTTTTTATTATTGCCTGAATCGTAGCCGTACCAATCCTGTTATGTTGATATTTTTCGTCTATTGCTATATAACGAATATGAACAGCCGATACTTTCCGGTCCTTAATTTCCGGATCATAGTCTGCTATCTCCGGAGGAAAATCGTCTAATTCTATCTCCCGAAACATTATCATATAATATCCAAGAACAATCCCCCTGCCACTAATGCTATAACCATATGCCTGCTGTACTATGGTAGGATAATATGAATTTTTCACATATTCATCTATGGATGGAATGCCACATGTAAAAGAAGTATCTTCCACTTCTCTCGTGACCTTCCGATATTGTAAGTTTCCCATTTTTGCCCCTTTTAATCGTGCCAGTACACAATCTGACTTTCACTAGTAAAAAATGCCCCAGGAATTTGTTCTACTCATCTTCTGAGAAACTTACATCCTAGAGCATTATTTGACATGACTTTTCTATATCTGTTATATTACATTTCTTTTTTACTACTGTCAACAAAATTTAACCCAGATTTTTCAGATACTCCATAAAGTTCTGCTTGTTCTCCAGTGCCGTGGTGGTGGGTCTTCCAAGATCTTCCCTTGCGCCGATACCACATTTTACTTCGATAAAGGTCAGGGTCTCTCTCTCCTTTGCAGCGGTCAGTTCCCGGTCCAGTTCCTCGTAGGTGGCAACGGATACGGCATGAGGGTAGCCACAGGCTTTTGCAATGGAGACAAGATCCATATCGGCTGCCACGGTAGGCATACCGCCCACGGTCTCATGGGCACCGTTATTGATGACGATGTGTACCATATTTTCCGGGGCCGTGCTACCCAGTACCGCCATGGAACCCATGTGCATCAACACTGCGCCATCACCGTCCACGCACCATACTTTCGTACCCGGCTTCTGTACTGCCACGCCCAGAGCGATACTGCTGCTGTGTCCCATGGAGCCAACGGTCAGGAAATCATACTTATGGCTCTGTCCGTTGTGTTCTCTGATCTCGAACAGTTCTCTGCTTGCTTTGCCCGTGGTGCTGACAATGGGATCCTCGCCGGAAGCCTGCACGATGTGGCGGATGATCTCTTCCCGGATCATGGGATTGTCGTTGCGGTACTCCACCTTTTCCTCATAACTGAGGGCACCCTTCCGGATCACGAACGCTACATCCTCACCACGATCCAACTCCTTGCGGAACTCCTGCATGGCAGCACTTACTTCCTCTTCCGTTGTGTCTTTTCCGATGACAAAATAGCGGATTCCCATATCCTCCAGCAATTTCAGGGTCACTTCACCCTGGTAGATATGCTGGGGTTCGTCGTGGATCCCCGGCTCACCGCGCCAGCCGATGACGAAGATCATGGGAATGGCATAGACTTTATCATTCAGCAGGGATGCCACGGGGTTGATGATATTGCCTTCTCCGCTGTTCTGCATGTATACTACCGGGACTTTGCCGGTAGCCAGATGATAGCCGGCGGCCAGTGCCGTGCAGTTGCCTTCGTTCGCCGCGATCACATGATGCTTCGGATCGATCCCATAGGTGTGCATCAGGTAATTGCAGAGGGCTTTCAGCTGGGAATCCGGTACCCCGGTATAAAAGTCCGCATTTAAAATTTTCGCAAAGTTTTCTGCTTTCATGTAAGTATTCCTTTCCTGCCCCTGTCAGTTAAATTTCGTCTATTAAAGTTATAATATCTTTGATCGGCATCAGTCTGCTGTCCACTTCCTGTGCCCTGTGATACCGCAGGATGTCCTCGGCGGTCTGCTGCATGGCGGGGAAGGCACTTCTGGTCAGCTGGTTCGCATAGATCACGATATTGACGCCGTGGGCGGCCAGTTCGTTTTCCGTAATGCTGTTAAAGGAAGACGGCACCACCACGATAGGTGTCTTCGAATCCTCTGCCCGGAATTTATCACAGAATTCCAGAATCTCATCCGGGGATTTCTTACGGCTGTGGATCATGATGCCATCCGCTCCCGCTGCCACGAAAGCTCTGGCACGGTTCAGTGCATCTTCCATGCCTCGCTCCAGAATCAGGCTTTCGATTCTGGCAATGATCATGAAATCATCCGTCAGCTGTGCCTTTTTGCCGGCTGCGATCTTGGCACTGAAATTCTCGATGCTGTCCTGGGTCTGCACCACATCGTTTCCGAAGAGGGAATTTTTCTTAAGTCCGGTCTTGTCCTCAATAATGATGGCGGAAACACCCATTTTTTCCAGTGTTCTCACTGTGTATACGAAATGCTCCGTCAGTCCGCCGGTATCTCCGTCAAAAATAATGGGCTTCGTGGTCACTTCTGTCACGTCATCAATGGTACGGAAACGGGAAGTCATGTCCACCAGCTCGATATCCGGCTTGCCCTTCGCCGTGGAATCGCACAGAGAGCTGATCCACATGGCGTCGAACTGGTCCAGCTCACCATCATGCTCCACGATGGTCTTCTCTGCAATCAGTCCGGTCAGGCCGCTGTGAACCTCCAGTGCTTTGACAATGGGACGGATCTCGATCAGCTGACGCAGACGTTTTCTGCGGTATTCCGGCATGGCCAGCTTTTCCTTGATCCTCGTATCAATTCTTTTTACTTCTTCATTATATGTATAAGGGACATCTATGATCTCGCCGCCGTATGTCTTCAGCAGTCCTTCCACGTTGTCACGGATAGCCTTCAAAGCTCCCTCCTGCCAGTTATCCCCATGGATCACGTAGTCGGGGCGCAATTCTTCAATGACCTTATCATACATTACATCATCCTGCACGACCACATTGCTGACTTCCGGGATATCTTTTACCAGCTGCATACGCTCCTCGAAGCTGATGGTGGGAAAACGGTTAAAACGGATCATTGCCGCATCACTTAAGACGCCGATGGTCAGCTCGCCGTATTTTCCGGCTTCTCTGATGATATTGCGGTGCCCCTCATGAATGACATCCGTACAGAAACAGGTATATACTCGCTTCATTTGATCCTATGCCTCCTTATATTTTGCCGGAATCTGAATTTTATTGACTTCCAGTGCTTCTCTGAACACTTTGAAAAAGGCTTCGATATCCGGTCTGTCAATCGCACCCAGTGCACACAGGCGGAAGGTATTGGTAGTAGAGATTTTGCCGGGGTAAATGGTAAATCCCCGCTCATAGCAATAATCATGTACTTTTTCAAAATTCCAGTTTGGATCATCGGGATACTTCACAGACACAACCAGTCCCGACTGCCATTCTCTGCGGATCACATCGTGGAATCCCAGTGCATCCAGTCCCTCATGGATAGCTTCGAAGACTCTGGTGTGTCTCGCCCACTTGGCTTCCTCTCCCTCTGCCCAGTATTCCTTCAATGCCTGGATCGTAGCGTAGATTGTCTGTACCGGCGGGGTAAAATGCATTTCTCCGGTCCTCTGGAAGAAATCATACTGTTGATACAGGTTGCAGTAATAGGAACGTTTCGGATATTCCTTCGAAGCCTCCAGAATTGCCCGGCTGCCTACCACAAAGGATAGTCCCGTCATGGCCATGAGACCCTTCTGTGCGGATGCCATGCAGAAGTCGATGTTATCCTGCTCGATGTTAATGGGACGCATGGCGTAGGTGGATGTGGTATCCACGGTAAAGGTAGCATGATATTTATGAGCAAGGGCTCCGATCTCGCGGATGGGATTCAGGATTCCGGTACCGGTCTCATTATGAGTGGTATGTACCAGGGCAATGTCCGGGTTCTCCCTCAGGGTCTGCTCCACTTTTTCTAAGTCTGGCAGTTCATCCACCGGGAATTTCAGGTCAATATAGGGAAGTCCGTAATACTGGCATACTTCCACAGCTCTGGTGCTGTAGGCTCCGTTATCCACCACCAGTACTTTGCCGCCCTCCGGCAGCAGGGAGCTGATGCAGGCATCAATATTGATGGTGCCGGATCCACAGAACAGGACGCTGGTATACTTTTCCAAGTCTCCATGCACGATTTTTACAAGGTCTTCTCTGAGCCCCTTCATCAATCCGCCGAATTCTTTCTCTCTGGGACAGATGTCCGGCACGACCTGTGCGTATTTTACGGTATCAGTGGTGGTAGACGGTCCGGGATTCAATAAAATATTTCTTTTGACGGGTTTTTGTATCAACTGCTCCATTATGGGATTCCTCCTTTTTTTTGTTCACGTTCTTTTTCCAATCGTTCATTTATGTATGATATGTTTCAATTCTTTGAACGGTTTTCATAGGTTTTCGGTTAAAATAAGTACACAAAATGTCTGCGTTCCATTCGCAGACACTTTGTGTTAAATATGAACATATCATAATACCATTCGCACAAAATAGCAATACTTATTTTTCCTTAAACATCATACGTCTTGTCGATGGCTTTCAGTTCCCGGAAAGTATCGATCTCGATAATGTCATTTTCCCGGCATTCACGTACTTCTACCTTATAATGCTTCTTGCAGAATACCAGAGGCACCTGCTCCCAGTAGCGCTCTTTTCCGCCGGGTTGCTCATAGGTCATCTTGATATCGTCTGACAGCTTGTGTCCATCCTCTTCGTTCCAGTAAGAGATTCCCACCATCTGCCAGCAATCCAGGCCGCCGACCTTCTCCTCTACGATGACGCCGTCCTTCACTATGAAGCACCAGTCATCGGTTCTGTCCTTTTTAATAGCCAGGAAATCAGAGGTGTAATGATACTTGGTAATGATCTTCGGATTGGAGATCAACAGATCCGCCTCGAAGACATAGGCATTGGAAAGCATGTATCTGGCCACCATGGCGGAGGAAATATTGTTAGCTTCATTGTAAACCGGATTTTCCAGGAATCTGATCATGGGATATTTGTACAGCAGCTGATCAAACTGCTCTGCCAGATACCCCCGGACAATATAGATTTCATTAATCCCGGCATCCAGACAGGCATCGATCAGTCCGTCAATAATACGCTGTCCATGCACACGTACCAGTGGTTTCGGGGTGTTAAAGGTAATGGGCACCAGCCGGCTGCCGAATCCGGCTGCAATGAAGATGGCGCGTTTTGCACGGTAAGGCTCCAGTGCGGAGATTCCGGCACCTGTGATCTCTCCCTCTGTCACATACTGTAATTCGGTCAGTTCCTGCATGACACGGTTGACCGTTCCCAGAGAGTGTCCGCTCTTTTCTCCCAGCTGTCTCTGGGATAAAGTACCTTTTTCCTCTGCCAGTATCGATAAAATATCAAATTGTTTTCTTGTCAGTGTCTGATTCATCTTCTGCTTCCTTTCTTTTTTCCATTCTCCATGACCATCGTCCTGTTTCTATCGGAATTATCGAATTTCCGTTAAGTCATATGGTGTTGTCTGGTATACATAGTAATTGAGCCAGTTGCTGTAAAGATTGTTACAATGAGATCTCCACTGTAACAGAGGTCTCTGCTCCGGGTCATCGTCCGGGTAATAATTATAGGGGATCTGAATGGGCAGTCCTTTGTCCAGATCTCTATGATATTCGTTGTTCAGTGTATAACGGTCATATTCGGGATGGCCCGCTACAAAAATCTTTTTGCCCTCTTCCGCCATTGCCAGGAATACGCCGGCCTTCTCCGATTCTGCCAGGATCGTCAGATCCTTACAGGCATGAATGGCCTCCGATGGTGTCTCGGTGTGACGGCTGTGAGGAGCCATGAAAATATCATCAAATCCCCGGACCAACGGAACTTTCCGGTTGGATACCTTATGTGCATAGACGCCGAACAGCTTCTGGGACAGTTGTCTCTTGTTGATTCCGTAATAATGATAGAATCCGGCCTGTGCCGCCCAGCAGATATGTAAGGTGGAGGTCACATGGGCCTCCGCCCAGTCCAGGATCTGGCAGGTCTCCTCCCAGTAATCCACTTCCTCGAAGGTAATATCCTCCACCGGTGCTCCGGTAACGATCAGTCCATCGAATTTACGATCCCTGATCTCATCAAAGGTAGTGTAAAATTTGTTCAGATGGCTGGCCGGGGTATTCAGTGACACGTGGGTCTTGGTGTTCATGAAAGTGACATCCACCTGCAGCGGTGTATTTGACAACGCCCGCAGCAGCTGCAGCTCCGTATCCTGCTTTACCGGCATATTGTTCAGGATCAGTACCTGCAGGGGACGCATGTCCTGATGTACCGCACGAAATTCGTCCATGACGAATATATTTTCATTTTCCAGTATCTCTTTGGCAGGCAGATCATTTTGTGTTTTGATAGGCATTTTATTTTCCTCCGGGTCTTTCTTGCTTATTCCTCGTAAGGAATATTATAGGTTCTCAGAAATTCCTCTTCTGTCAGAATGGGAACCTGTAATTCTTTTGCTTTTTTATTTTTCGATGATGTAGATGTAATATCATTGTTGATCAGGCAGGTGGTCTTGCCGGTGACACTTCCGGTCACCTTGCCGCCTTTTTCCTCAATGACCTCTTTCAGATCATTCCGGCTGGCATAATGGTTCAGGCTTCCCGTCACCACGAAGGACATTCCTGTCAGTGTCTGTGCACTCTCATCGATCTGTGGTGTCTCTATCGTCAGGATTTCCTTCAGATGAGCTATTTTCTCCAGATTCTCCGCATCACGCATATAATCCGCAAATGCCGATGCCAGCACCTCTCCCACACCGGGAATGGCACTCAGTGTTTCTTCGTCCGCTGCCTGCATTCGTTCCAGATCGTAATCAAAATACCGGCACAGCACCTTGGCATTGGCCACGCCGATTCCTGCGATCCCCAGTCCGTAGATCAACCGGGGCAGCGTGGTATGTCTTGCAGTCTCGATACTGTCCATCATATTCTGATAGGATTTTTCTCCGAATCCTTCCATTCCGGTAATGACCTCCTTGTAACGGTCCAGCCGGAACAGATCCGCATATTCATGGATAAAGCCCTGATCGATCAGCTTCTCCAATGTTGCCTCGGAGAGTCCGTCAATATTCAGCGCATCTCTGCTGACGAACAAAGTGTAGGATTTGATCTCCTTGGCCGGGCATTTCTCATTGGTGCAGTACAGAGACTGTACCTCATTCATCTGTCGGATCTCCGTGGGCTGTCCGCACACCGGACACACCTTTGGAATCTCCACATTATCACTGCCTGTCAGATTCTCAGCGATCTGGGGAATGATCATGTTGGCCTTATAAACCGTGATATGGTCTCCGATTCCCAGTCTGAGGGATCTCATGATACTGATATTATGCACGGAAGCGCGGCTCACCGTTGTGCCTTCCAGTTCCACCGGCTCAAAAATAGCTACCGGATTGATCAGACCGGTACGGCTGGCGCTCCACTCAACCTCTTTTAATGTAGTCTCCCGCAGTTCATCCGCCCATTTGAAAGCAATGGAATCTCTGGGGAACTTCGCGGTTCTGCCCAGGGACTGTCCGTAGCTGATACTTTCATAAGTAAGTACCAGACCGTCGGAAGGAATATCGTAGTGCTCGATCTTGTGTTCAAAATCTTCAATGGCAGATAAAATGTTCTCTTCCGTTACTGCCACATGTTCCACCACTGCAAAGCCCTGCTCCTGCAAAAAAGCAAACTGGGCTTCCTTGGAATCATGAAAATCCACACCATCCGCCTTTACCAGCGTAAAAGCAAAAAACCGGACATTCCGTCTGGCCGTGATCTCATTGTTGAGCTGCCTCACAGAGCCGCTGCACAGATTTCGGGGATTCTTGTATTTTGCCTCTGCATCTGCGATCTCCCCGTTGATCTTCTCAAAATCACTGTAGGTGATCACCGCTTCTCCCCGCAGGATCAGTTCTCCGGTATAGGAAATATTCAGCGGAAGATTCTTAAAAGTACGGGCGTTATTTGTAATGACCTCACCGATCTCTCCGTTGCCACGGGTAACCGCTTTTGCAAGTTTTCCTTCACGATACGTCAATACAATGGTCAGCCCGTCCAGTTTCCAGCTAAGAATTGCAGGATTGCCTTGCAGCCAGTCCCGCAGTTCTTCCCGGCTTTTCGTCTTGCCCAGAGACAGCATAGGACTCTCATGGCGCTCCTTGGGAAGCTCATCCACCGCTTCGTAGCCTACGTTTACCGTAGGACTGTTGGCCAGGGTAACGCCTGTCTCTTTTTCCAGTTCCACCAGTTCATCATAGAGCTTGTCGTATTCGTAGTTGCTCATGATCTCCTGATCCTTGGCGTAATAGCTTTCGGAAGCTGCATTCAGTTGTTCTACCAGATCTTTGATCCGGTCTATTTTGGAAGACTGCATCTTGTATTCCTGCCTTTATATATTTAATTGCGATTTAACATTCCGGTGTCTCTTTGAAGCTGTTCCAGCTCTTCTCCGGTGACCTCGCGCCACTTTCCCGGCTTCAGATCCCCCAGCAGAATGTTCATGATCCGGATTCTTTTCAGCGCTTTTACCCGGTATCCACAGGCTTCACACATCCGCCGGATCTGTCTGTTGACTCCCTGAGTCAAAACAATACGGAAGGTAAATTTTCCGATCTGTTCAATCTCACATTCTCTGGTAGTGATGTCCAGATCTTTCAGATAAATACCTTTCGCCATTTTTTCCAAAAAATCGGGTGTTATTTCCCTATCTGTCTTTACGATATATTCTTTTTCATGACGGTTGCCGCCCCGCATCATGGCATTGATCAGATCTCCATCATTGGTGAGCAGGATCAGGCCTTCGGAATCTTTGTCCAGACGTCCCGCATAGGTCAGCCGTTCCGGATAGCGGATCATATCCATGATCTTTTTCTCTGCATGAGGATCTCTCTCCGTGCAGGTCACTCCCACCGGCTTGTAAAATGCCAGTACCTTCTGTGTCTGTTTTCCCTGCAGAATCTTCTTACCCACCTGCACGGTGTCCGTTTCTTCCACCTGCTGTCCCATTCCGGCCACCTGACCGTTGACCAGTACTTTTCCCTGTTCGATCAGCTTATCCGCATCTCTTCGGGAACATACACCGCACTGTGCCAGATATTTATTCAGACGCATTCTATTCCTCATTCCTTTCCGAAGCCCTTAACTTCCGGGCTACAGACACACGGCCGCAAGTATATGTTTTCACGCTTCCACACCGTCTGCCGCTTCGAAGTCACTGAGACTTTTGACTTTGGGAATACCGTTTCCGTTTACCACACCCAGCTTTGCGGTCTCATCTGCCAGCTCGTTGTATTTTACCTTCGAATGAGCCGGTACTTTGGTAAAGCGGATCTGAATCTTCTGTCCCCAGCCCAGCATGGTCTGTGCATATTTTTTCGTCAGATCATTCTTACTTTTCCAGGCACCGGTGACCCATTTCTCGATTCCTTCATAGTCGTAGCGGATCTCGATGACTGTAAAGCCACTGTTTAAGGCAAACCGTACCGCATACATGGCTCCCAGCATCTCTCCGGAGACATTCCTCTGTTTCAGAGAGTCCGGATTGTCACCATTACCGTATTCTGTATAGATGCGTCCGTCGGGAAGAATAAAAATACAGCCGAAACCGTATTTTTTCAGTGCATCCTGATAGCTTCCGTCCACATAGGCCAGCAAGGTACCCTCTTCCGGACGATCATTCACATCCGCATTCTCCGGATATCTTCCCAATCCATTCCACTCTGCCATAATTCATCTGTCTCCTTATCGAATAAAGTTGGTCTTCTGCGCCGGTTCTCTCTCCGGGAAATCCACGCCCGCAGCTTTTCCTGCGGCAATACATTTGAGCAGCCATGCCATATTGTTACCCAGGGTACGCATGGTCTGCATGCCTTCCAGATCCTGTTTTACCTCTTCGGGAGTATTGCCGTGTACCTGATTCCAATACTGGCTGGATACCACCGGCATACAGTTGATGGTAAAATATTTGTTCAACTGGTCAAAGGCTGCGGAAGCCCCACCGCGTCTGCAGCTGACGATGCAGGCACCGGGCTTGCCCTGGAACAGGGCGCTCTTGCCGTAAAATGCCCTGTCCAGGAAGGAAGTGATCATACCGGAAGCAGATGCATAATGCACCGGAGATCCGAAGACAAATCCGTCTGCAGTCTTCGCTTTTTCCACAAATTCATTCACGCCATCCTCCCGGAAACACTTTCCGTTCTTCAGACAGGCATTGCAGCCGATACATCCGGCGATGGGCTGTGTACCCACCTGGATGATCTCCGTCTCAATACCGTTTTTCTCCAGTGCTCCCGCTACTTCCTCCAGAGCTGTGTAGGTACAGCCCTTCGCATGTCCGCTTCCGTTTACCAGTAATACTTTCATTGCTTTTACCTCTTTTTCTCTTATTGTTTCTCTTCTCTGTTATTACCACCCGAAATGTGGTATGCTATCTGATAGATTTTGATATTTTTATCAGCATTTTAACAAACCGGAAAGGATCCCTTATGAATCATCGCACCCGTTCTTATCTGCTTTTTGTATTGCTTATCGGCTGTATCTGTTATCTGGTGTCCCATTTCGTGGTACAGCTGTATTTTGTAAACGGTTCTTCCATGGAACCGACCTACACCTCCGGGCAGCCGGTCTTCCTTCAGAAATTCGGTCTGCCAGACTGTCTGGACTATAACGATGTCGTTGTCATCCGCCACGAGACGCTGGGACGCGATATCGTCAAACGGATTGTGGCCCTGCCGGGAGATACGGTACAGATCACAGAGGGAATCCTCTATGTCAATGATGTTCCTCAACCGACCCCCGATGGCTTCTCTCTTATGGAAGACGCCGGCAATGCCGCAGTTCCCATAACTCTTCAGCCCGGAGAATATTTCGTTCTGGGCGACAACCGCAACCACAGCATTGACAGCCGCTTTGCGGAAGTCGGGATCATCCCCGCCGCTTCTATCGCAGGAAAAGTTATTACCGGTCGAACACCCTTCCGGTAGGCACCATAGTTGTCAGATCCTGTGCATGGCCTTTCTGGAGATATTCTACCATGTGTTTCTCGTTGCCGGGAGCATATTCCAGAAAACGTCTCTCTCTGGTATCTCCCTCTTTCCAGTCAAACACCGCATCGCTCTGCGCGCCATCCAGCAGTCGGACATACGCCTCCTGCAGGTCTTCGTAGCTGATGGGTGCTTCTGAAATCTGCATGGTATCGTGCTGTTCATTTCTTCCTTTGATCAGAAGCAGCGCTGCCTGCCGCAGAAAGTCCTCTTCCTTTTCTCCCATGCCGTTGTATCCGTGATCCGCCATTACGATCAGAGCGGTGTTGTCATAGGCACCACTGTCTTTCAATGCCTGAATATAATTTGCTGCCAATGTAATGGAAGCTTCCATGCTCTGACGGTAAGATCCCTGTTCCACACCGATAACATTGGCGTCCTTGTCATAGATAAAAGGTGCGTGGGCCCCGTTCAGATGGATGAACTTGAAACGGTTTCCCGTCTCATCCATCACCACACCCTGGGCTGCCAGATCCTCCTTGAAAGCCGTATTATCCGCAGTAAACGCCTTGGAATCCGAACCTTCCGGATGAGATTCCCGTAATTCATTAAAATAGACTTCTTTGATCACGCAGTATCTTTTCAGATCATACGGTGCATACCGGAATCCAACAAGCTTCAGCTCCTGCTTTGCCAGTTCCAGATAAGAAACGGGAGTGACCTTAGTAAAATAGACATTGTCAAAATTGTCCACGATGGAAGCATCCTGTGCACGGATATCATCCTCATAGAGATCGATCTGATAATTTCTGCTCTTCAGTTCCTTCCACAACGGTGCCTCTCTGTAGACTCTGTCCAGATAGTCCTGAAAAGATCCCTCATTCTCATACCATTCACCGGATAAAATAAAAGGAATAGCATTCAATGTGCTGGTGTAAGCTCCCGTGGTATTCTCAAAATAAGTAAAATCTCCAAAGATCTCCCGGTACTCCGGATGTTCCTCTAACAGTGAGGTAAACTCTCTGGAATCTGCCGTATCCAGCACAAGGATCACGAAATTGTTGTCCGCAGACATCTCGAATTCTTCTTCCACGCTGACATGCAGATGCAGTTTGGAATGCAGTGCCCCGCTGGTAATCACGGTGCTGCATGCGGTAACCAGAAGCATCAGGGTCATGCATCCGCTGATGAACATTACCACATGGACAAATTTCTGCTTTCGCAGCACGATCATTGCCGCAATTACAACGATCAGCACTACTACCCAAAGAAGCAATGTATCTTTCCGGAGAATATCGTATTTGCCCCACCAGATTGAAGTTCCGTCCAATGGCGGCAGTCTGTCGATCATAAAATTCCCCTGGATATAGGTGCAGATAAAAAGTGCAATCCCTCCAGCCAGTGTGATCCGGTACACATACGGATGAATCAGCATGGCAAGCAGATACAACACCGCCAGTACGGCGAAGCAGGCTGCAAACATCCCCAGTGCAGTGATCAATAACGTGGAAAAATCAAACCAGAATTCCGCTGTATTCGCACAGTACAGATCGATCGGAGCATACAGAAACAGCAGGAAACTGATGGCCGCTGACACCTGCAGACCCGGTATCCAATTTTTAAGATTCCTTTTTTTCACCTGTTAAACTCCCTTCCGGTCAGTTCCATTCCGTCCAGATCCTGTGCATGTCCTTTTTGGATATATTCCACCAGATGGTCGGTCTCGGAGAAAGAATAGCGCAGATAGCGCCGCTCTCTTGTATCTCCTTCTTTCCAGTCAAATATCGCATCACTCTGTTTCCCATCCATCAGGCGCATATAGGCATCCCAGAGATCCACGTAACTGACCGGAGCCTCGGAAATCTGCATGGTATCATGCTGCTCTCTCATTCCCTTGACCAGAAACATCGGCGCAGGTCTCATCCAGACATCCCTGTCTGTTTCATCCCCCTGTCCGTTATAGCCATGGTCAGCCATCACAATGATTGCCGTATTATCATAAGCTCCGCTTTCCTTAATGGTATCAATATATTTTGCAGTAAGTGCAATAGACGCTTCCATATTCTGGCGGTAATCCCCTCCCGGGACATATTCCATATCTCCACCATAGATAAAAGGTGCATGGGCTCCTTCCAGATGAATGAATTTAAAGTTCTTCTGCTCCTGATCCATGACAACCCCGTTCTCTAACAGGGCTTCTTTGAAGGCCATATTGTCCTCTGTAAAGATTCCAGCCGTTGTGCCATCCGGCTCTGAAACCTGTAACGCATCGAAATAAATCTCTCTGGTCTCGCAGTAGCGCTTCAGATCATACGGTGCATAACGGAAGCCGACTAACTTCAATTCTTCCTTTGCAAGTTCCAGATAAGAGTTTGGTCTGACTGTTGTGTGATAAACATTGCCGAAATTGTCTGCCACACTGTCATCCTGAGCACGAATATCATCCTCATAGAGGTCGATCTGATATCCTCTGCTCCACAGTTCCTCCCACAAGGGGGAATTCAGATATACATCATTCAGATAATCTGCAAGCGGTTCCTGATTCTCGAACCATTCTCCGGATAAAATATAGGCCACCGCATTCATGGTACAGGAATAATTCCCCATCATATTTTCATAATAAGTAAAATCTGCAAAAATATCACGGTACTCCGGATGATCCTCCAACAAGGAAGTAAACTCTCTGGAATCTGCCGTATCCAGCACAAAGATCACAAAATTCTCGTCACTGGACATATTAAACTCGTTTTCCTCGCTGATGTACAGATGCACTTTGGGAATCAGTGCCCCATTCGTCAATGCAGTACTGCAGGCTGTGACCAGAAGCATCAGAGTCATACATCCGCTGATAAACATGGCAACATTTTCAAATCGTTCTTTTCTAAGAAAAATCGCAGCCAAAACAACCACCGCCAGAACAATTCCCCATAATATCAGGGTGTCTTTCCGAAGGATGTCGTATTTCTCCCACCAGATGGACGTGCCATCCAGCGGAGGCAGCTTGTCGATCATAAAATTGCCCTGGATATAGGTACAGATAAAAAGTGTCAGCCCTCCAGCCAGTGCGATCCGGTACACATACGGATGAATCAGCATGGCAATCAGATATAACACCATCAGTACAGCAAAACAGGCAGCGAACATCCCCAGTGCAGTGATCAATAACGTGGAAAAATCAAACCAGAATTCCGAAACATTCGCGCAGTACAGATCGACAGGTGCATATAAAAACAACAAAAAGCTGATAGCCAGGGATATGAAAATCCCCGGCATCAGCTGTCTGCCTGTTATCTTTTTTCTCACAGTATTTTTACTCACACTTATTCTCCCTGTCACATTGTTGCATTTCTTTCTAACGATTATACTCTCTTCCGGTAGGAATCATGGTATCCATATCAGAAGCATACCCCGTCTGTATATACTCCTGCATATGATCGTCATCCAGGAAAGAATACCGTAAGAACCGGCGTTCTCTTGCATCGCCTTCCTTCCAGTCAAAGACCTCATCACTCCGCCTGCCGTCCAGCAGACGCACATATGCCTCCTGGAGATCCTCAAAGCTTATGGGTGCCTGCGAGATCTGCATGGTATCATGATGCTCATTTCTTCCCTTGATCAGAAGTAATGCACACTGACGCATCCAGGTAGCCTCTCCGCTTTGTCCCAGGCTTCCGTTATAGCCATGATCCGACATCACAATGAGGACTGTATTGTCGTAGGCTTCACTGTTGCGTAGATGTTCGACATAATCCATTGCACCGACCATCGTGGCCTGTGCGCTCTGTTCATAGGTGCCGTCCAGTTCATTGATGATATTCATGTCCTTATCATAGATATAAGGAACATGTGCTCCGTTCAGATGAATAAATTTGAATTTTTTGGAGGAATCTTCCACGGTAATTCCCTGCAGATCCAGCTGACTCTTAAATACATGATCCGATTCACTGCAGCTGGTTTCCTCAGGTGTATTCTCTACCTGGAGCAGTTCTGCGAATGCAGCCTTTTTAAATGTACACATTTTCTTCAGTTCAAAAGGCGCATACCGGAAACCGATCAGCTTCAACAGTGGTTTCGCAAATTTCGTATAAGAACTCAGTTCGAAATCCACTACGTGAATGTTGCTGAACATATGCATCAGTTCGGTATCCATATACAATTCAGAATCACAGAGTTCCATATTGTAGCCACGTTCCTGCAATGTCTGAAACAGTGGGGACTCCTGGTACACCCTCTTGCCGTAATCATCAAAGGGTTCATCATTTTCATACCAGTCTCCGGACAGAATATAGGGAACGGATCTCTCTGTGCAGGAGTATGCTCCTACCGTATTTTCAAAATAGGTGAAATCACGAAATACCTCACTGTATTCCGGATGCTCGTCCAACAGCTCCGTGATCGTTCTGGAATCCACCGTATCCAGCAGAAGGATCACGAAATTCTGGTCTTCGGACATCACAAACTGTTCGTCCGCACCATATTGATAATGTACTTTTTCCTGCAGTGCCCCACTGGTAAACACAACACTGACTGCTGTGATCAGCAGCATCAATGTCAGTCCACCGCTTAAATACATTACCGTTTTGGACAAAAGATCTTTTTTCAGGAAAATATACATGAGCACTACAACAACAACGCCGATGCCCCAGAGAATAAAATCCTCTGTCCTCAGAAATGTATATTCTTCCCATCGAATCGTCGTTCCATCCAGGGGCGGCAGATTCCTGATCAGAAAATTTCCCTGAATATAGGTACAGATCAGCCCTAAGAATCCACCTGCCAGTCCGATACGGTACAGCACCGGATGGATCAGCCACAAGACAATATAGATCAGAAGCAGCACAACGGTGCTGATCAAAAACAGGCCCAGTGATGCCCTGATCAGAATTCCGAAATCAAACCAGAACTCGGATATATTACTGCAATACAAATCTACCGGTGCATATAAAAACACCAGGAAACTGATGGCAGCCGCCACCACGATTCCCGGCAGCAGTTGCTTTTTATCCCGCTTTTTCATGTCAGATTACTTCTCCTGCTTGTCCTCTGCCTGATCCAGCATAATGTCATCGGATTCTACTTCTTTGTTTCTGTTCTCATCGATTCCCAGACTCTTGTCGATCTTCTTCTTGGCCTTTCTCCAGTAGATACCGGCTGCAGCGCCTACAGCGATGACTACACCGGCTACTGCCTGAATAGCATAGTTCATAACAGAAGGGTCAATATATGCATCTGCAGTTCCGGAAAACAGTACTGCGAATGCTGCTGCAAAAAATGTTACCTGTGCGATCTTGCTTAATTTTTTCATGTTTTTACCTCTTTCTTTTACTCTTTTTGTATTTCAGATTTTTATTGTTCTTTTGCTTTTTTGATCTGTTCCTGGACTGCCTGTACAATGTACTTTGCACCTACTTCGGCACTGTTGCCCAGATTGTATACATATTCTTCCACGAACTTTTCAATTCTGTCATGGTAAGCATCCTTCTGCTCCAGCAGATTTCTGACCTTGCTTTCGGTCTCCTCTGTCTTTGTAGGATCCAAACGGTCTCCGATGACATCCCTCATCCAGATATTGATAGGTACGGTGTCGATCTTCTGGTATTCCGGATTCATGACCTTCATGGGAGTATCCACGAACAGAACCGGCTTCTTGGTCGTAAAGGCATATTCATAAGCGATACCGGACCAGTCAGTCACCAGCAGATCCGCCTCGAATACTGTGCTGTTGGATGAGAAGTCTGTCTGAATGTCAATATCCGGGTTCTTGGCATAACGCTCTTTCAGGCGATCCATCTTATCCTGCTGCAGACGCACCTGTTGAGGATGAGGACGTACTACCACTTCATAACCCTTACCTGCCAGATCATCCAGCATGCCTTCCAGACAGCTGTCCACGATATTGTCCTTCTGCCAGGAAGGAGCGATCAGGATATGCTTTTTCTCATGAGGCGTCTTATCCGCTTTCCTGTAATCTTCGATCATACGATCCAGCAGGCAGTAGCCCCAGTCGATCAGCTTCTTGGGAGGCAGACCGTAAGCTTCCTCTGTCTTGCGGATTTCCTCAGTATGATGCTTACCGACGCAGTATACGGTATCGTAGTGATCCATGGAACCGGTACGCATGGTCATATTCAGACTGTCCATACAGTGAGGAATATAGATATATTCAATATCCTTCCTTATATAGCTGCGCTTAATATGGAAGTTCTCAATATCCGGCATAGTCATGACCACTACGTCTGCATCCATCTTCATCATCAGTGTGATCAGACGTTTTTCTCCGATATAATACGCCCGGATCTTGTCTTCTTTTTCCGCCAGTGCAAAGATCTGATCTTCCGGATCACTGGTGATATAGTGGATAGTCAGATTGGTATGTGCCAGGAGCCATTCGATAATGCCCTGATAATATTTATAGAAGCCACTGCTCTCGGAATAAAATACCAGATGCTTGTTCACTACAGAGAAGAAACGTTTGAAATCTTTCTTCTCTCTCTTGGCATAGGGATTTTTCTCGAAGAGTTTCTTCTTGCCACCAATGGACTGCAATTCCTCCAGTTCCTGTTTGCTGGCCTCCAGTTTCTCATAATCCACATAATCCTTGGGATTGATGGCCCAGTTCAGCAGATACTGCTGTAAAATTGCGAACAGGTTGCTGGCGATCCAGTACAAAGCCACACCTGCCGGAACAAACCAGCCCAGATACAGGGACAGGCCTACCGAAAATGCCATCATACCGTATTTGTTCAGCTTGGACTGCTCTGCCTGAATGACATTGGCTGCATTCTGTGCCACACACAACAGCCATGCGGAAATACCGGCTGCAATGGGGACGATGATATCAATGCCCCCCACTTCGGAAGGTACCCAACTTAAATTCATGCCGCAGAAGTTCAGGGAAATTCCCTGCACCTGCTGTAATACAGACGCAATGTCCACACCTGCCAGACCTGACTGCAATGCTGCGAACTGTTCTGCATAATTACCACTCTTGATCATCTCCACTACTGCCAGCTGAATAGAGGAGCTCTCCGGATTTGCTCCGGCCAGGCTGACAGCCAGGCCATTGAATGCCGTGATCACATCCTGTGGCAGATGAAGCAGATAATCCAGCGGGTGATAGATAACCTCTACCAGTCCCATCAGCAGAATAATCTGAACTGCCAGCGGGATCAGAGATGCCAGCGGATTGTACTTCTCTCTCTTGAAGATCTTGGACTGTTCGTCCGCGATCCGGTCTGCATCTCCGAAATGTTTTGCCTTGATCCGGTTGATCTCAGGCTGCATCTTTACCATTTTAATGGAATTCTTCTGTACCCAGACGGATACCGGCAGCAATACGATCTTGCTGATCAATGTGAACAGAATGATTGCCAATCCGTAATTATGCACCAGATAATAGCAAAAGTACATTACATATCCCAGCGCTTCTGATAGTATTCGCATTTTAATTAACCATGCCTTTCTCAAAATCTGCAAAGTTTGGGCCGCAGGCACAAATTTGCGTGTGAAATTTATTTTCACACTGTTCTCCTTTTAGTCAATGGTATTAATTATAACATAATCGTATGTTTTTTCAACATGGAAAGCAATTTTCCGTTCAAAAAACAGGCAGAAACCTCTGTTATTATAACAGCAAATTTCTGCCTGCTTCCCTATTTTTCTGTATTCTTTGTTCTATTTCCGTTTTATTGCGTATTGTCCGTTGTTTCTTCCTCTGGCTTTTTATAGAATGCAAAATCATTCTTGCCGTTCTTCTTCACCTGATACATGGCATCATCCGCACACACGATCAGCTGTTCCAGATTATCCGTATCCTTAGGATAACTTGCAATACCAATGCTGCCGCCGATCTTCCGCTTCGTACCGCAGAGCACCACATCCTTTGTGAATACCTGTCTGCACTGGTACGCTGTCTTCTCCACCAGCATATTCTGGCTGCTGCGCAGGATCAGAATAAATTCATCTCCGGCGAAACGGTATGATGTCAGTATCTGGGACTGCATCTCTTTCAGGCGGTTTGCCACCTGCTGCAGCGCTTCGTCTCCTGCCGTATGTCCGTAAGTGTCGTTGATCTTCTTGAAATTATCAATATCCAGCATCATGACGGTACAGGGAACCTTCGCATCGATCATCTGCTCCAGATCCTTCATGAATTTGCTGCGGTTCGGAAGTCCCGTCAGGAAGTCATGCTGTGCTGCCGCCTCCATAATTGCACGTGCCTGCTCCAGTTCCTGCAGCAGCTTTCGTCTGCGGTAATTATCGAAGCACACCCAGCAGATAATAACATTGAGTGCAGTGATAAGTATAAGTGCCGGTATCAAAGCCTCTCGGTTCCTGACAAAAAAATTCTCCCGATGATTTACAAATTCGGTATCTTTGGGAAACTGTGATGCCTCCAGCCCGAACTTCCGCATGACGTCTTCATCTACACAATAAATGTTGGGACTGTCCTTTACCACATTGATCTCTGCACTGTCGGTACCATTTGCGATATCCATGGCCATCTGTGCTGCGATCTCTCCGGACTTATACATGGATACCACATTACCGCCCAGCAGTCCGTCACCGATTCCGGCCTCCACCATGCGGTAAACCGGTACTTTGGCATAATCCACAATCATACACAGCGCCTGGTCACTGGTATATTGTTTGCCACTGCCGTCCTTAGACATAACGATATAGATCAGTATCGTCTTATCATCCACCTTACTGATAGCCTGCTGCAATCTGGCTGTTTCCAGTTCCGCAGCATTGATCTCAGAAAATTCCAGCTCCGGATAGTTTTCCGCTGAGTTGTAAAAATTCTTCCGTTCTGCATCTGCGGTCACTGAATCATCCAGTATCGCCACTACTTTATCGGCTGTCGGATTCACCTTCAGCGCCATGTCTATGTTCTTCTCTACGGACAGTTTTTCAATAATTCCCGTCACAAGAGGATTCTCTGCCGCTTTCATGGCATATTCTTCATCGTTCACACCTTCGAAGACAACCGGTATCTCCGGGAACAGTTCTTCCCGGTATTCCATGGCAAACTGCAGCGCCGCATCATCTCCCACGATCACCACATCATAGGGATCCGTATTCTCCAGATGGTATTTCAGCATATCATGAAACATATTCAGCCACTCATCTGTCCGAAAACGCTTCGTGTCCATAAATTCATAGTCGATAGTGGTATTCTCATCCACTCCGGCTTTGATTCCTTCGATCTGTGTCTGGACGGTGTCCCATCCATAAGAATACGAACTGATAAACAGTACCCGCTTTCCCTGATTCAGATTCTGTGCTTCTGCCTTCATTGACGCCGTCCCAATAGTCCCAATGCCTATGAGAACAGCCAATGCAAACAGCCATGCTTTCCACTTTCTCATATTCTGTTTCCCCCTAATTCCAACATTATGCTACCGGGGTCAAAAGTCTGAACTCAATACCACGATATAAGGAATTACATCACTGGTACTATTGTACCACATTGTCTGCTGAAAGCAAAGAGCTTAATTTAATCTTACGATAATACCTTCTTCTTTTTTCTCTTTCATTTTTCCGATAACGGTAGGAATTGCTCCGAGCGCCACAAACAGATACTGTAGAACCAGATTGCCTATGTAGCTTCCCATATCAATAATTTCTGCGGAAAGTGCCGCAGGGATCAGTCGATAACACTCGAACAGACTATAACCTGCTTCCGCACCGCCGCCCTGATTGAACAGAATGATCGCCCAGTCCACACGATCTGCGAAATACGTCATAAGGATCATGATCACAGCGCTGATGACCACAGCCTTTTTGGTCAGTTTTCCGCCCAGCATCTCATATCCCTTCAGAACGCACACCGCCATGATCACACCGGATAATGCTGCTACATATCCCAACTGGCTTAAGATCAGAACACTGAGCATTCCCAACAGGGATCCTAACAGGGCACCTACAATACCGCCTACGATGTTTTCTTTCTTCTGCGCCTTCTGCTGTGTCTTCATTGCGATGTCACTGCGCATCTTCGTCTCGCAGTCCGGACATAAATGATAGTATTCACCGCCCATTCTGAACGCTCCGGTCTCTACATTCTGACCGCACAGATCACAGCAGGGGCTGTAACTGTTTGTACGCAGGAATGTCGTTGTAGCTGCAAGTGCTTCGTTCAATGTATCCTTACATTTTTCCGCATTGGACTGTGCCTTCAGTGATACTCTGATATCCAGATTCTTCTGACCAAAACTCGCGATCTTCTTGCTGCTTTTCTGAAACCCTTTCACTGCCTGCTTGTCAAATGTCGACCCGTCAGCGCTTTTTGCCGCCGTATGCAGCACCATCATATATGGATATCTTGCATCGGGTGCATAGACGATAAAGTCAAACCCATCCCGTTCCCCATGAAACAGGCCACCCACTTCATCATAACGCAATCCGGTTCCCATGGCAATCTGCTGATAATTTTCAATCTTCTTTTTCTGATTCATTTTTCTCCCATCCTTTGTAATAAAAAATTAGTAATCGCTCTAAAGCGTTACGAAAATCACACTTTTCCATTTTACACTTTACCGTGTTAACATGCAACCCTATTAGGGGTTTTTTAGCCGATTAACCTATTTGCTATGAAAAAACTGTAGGCACATCTGTGTAACCTACAGTTTTTGAACTTCCTTATAAATAGAACAAGGTAATCGAAATCACGCAAATACGGATTTGCATTCCATCAGCATTTGATTTCAAGGTAACCTAACAGCTTGCTCATATCGTACTCTTCCAGCACACCCAGATTGGAATCATAGAATTTTCCATCATAGTGTACCAGGTAATGACAGAAACGTCCCATCTTTTCCATCATGATACAGCACTTCGGCAGTACAGCGGGTCTACCCTCGGTATATACGATGATGTCGGTATGGTCAATGCCGTAATAGTTCAGTGCAGAGATCACGCGGCCCATGGTAGCCTGCCACTCTCTGCAGTCCATCACGCTGATCACCTCTGCGATAGTAACACCGGCTAACATTGCGACACAAGCCTGACCGCACAGACCGTCTTCGGGCTGGATGATCACGTTCATGCTGTCGATCTTGCGGATTGGATTCTCAAAGCTGTAAGGGCTGTTCTGATCCATACGGATCAGGGAACCGTTAATATGTAACAGGATCTTGTGAGGCACACCCAGTTCTACTTTTACAGCAGCTTCATCGGTGATCACAATCTCGTAATTGCCCTTCTCCTTGGGATGAAGCTCGCACTGAATGATATTGTTATCCAGAACGATATCTCCCTTGATGACTTCTCTCTGATGGCATACTTCCCATACATTAAAAGGAATCTGAATGGTGTATCCTGCATCCTTTTTCTCTACTTTAGATTCAAAAAAATATCTCATATTTCATTCCTCCGTTGCTTTTGCTGTTCCCGAATATTCTCTTAAGAAAAAGATTAACGAAAGCGGTTACATTTCACATTTATCTTGATTCTAACAAAAATTTACATCCTTGCAAAGAGCTTGCTGAAAAGTACTTAAAAAAAAACATCCTGTCAAAAAAATGTCAAAAGCGCCTGCTTTCAGGCAGACGCTTTACCTATCATTTATTCTCTTATCATAACCCTAAAATTGCAGATGCCACACGGAAATATACCAGTAATGACATTGCATCGACGATGGTCGTTATGAACGGACTCGCCATGACCGCAGGGTCGAATCCCAGCCGTTTCGCCAGGATTGGCAGAAGACATCCGATAATCATAGCGATCACTACTGCCGCCACCAGAGTCAGGCACACGGATGCTGCCACCAGCACCCCTACTTTATCCAATAACAGTAATTTTACAAAGTTCGCTGCGGAAAGTGTAATACCGCAGATCAGTGCCACGCGGATCTCCTTGAATACGACCTTCGGCACATCCCGGTATTCGATCTCATTCAGGGACAGTCCGCGGATGACCGTGACACTGGCCTGGCTCCCGGCATTGCCGCCGGTATCCATTAACATAGGAATATACGCAACCAGTACCGCACAGACACTCAGCGCATCTTCAAAAGAAGAAATGATAGCTCCGGTAAATGTAGCTGACACCATCAGAAGAAGCAGCCAGGGAATACGCTTTTTGAAGGTCTCAAATACCCCGGTCTTCATATAAGGCTTATCACTGGGCACGATAGCCGCCATTTTTTCCATATCCTCCGTGGTCTCTTCTTCGATGATATCCACGATATCGTCCACGGTGATAATACCTACCAGCCGGTTCTCATTGTCCACTACCGGCATGGCTGTAAAGTCGTATTTTTTGAACTGTCTGGCAACTTCCTCCTGGTCCATCAGGGTATTGATGGAGATGACATTTTCATGCATGATGTCACCGATGATCTCGTCACCGTCCATGAGCAGCAGATAACGCAGGGCCACGGTTCCCACCAGTCTTCTCTGGGCATCTAAGACATAACAGATATTGATGGTCTCACTGTCAAGTCCCACCTTGCGGATCCGCTCGATGGCCTGATTCACCGTCAGATTCTCCTTCAGGTCTACATACTCGACCGTCATGATGCTCCCGGCGGAATCTTCCGGGTACCGCAGCAGATGATTGATGTCTCTGCGTACCTCAGGGCTTGCGTTGGTCAGAAGTTTTTTGACAATGTTGGCAGGCATCTCTTCCAACAGGTCAGCCGCATCGTCTGCCATCAGGTTGTTGATGATGTTCGTTGCTTCCTTATCTGACAGGGAGGTGATGATCTTCTGCTGATTGTCCATATCTAAATAGGAAAAAACGTCTGCCGCCAGGTCCTTGGGAAGAATGCGGAAGACTTTGAGCATATCCTCTTCTTCCAGTTCTTCCAGAAGTCCTGCAATATCGGCATCGTTGAGTTCAGCCAGATACTGGCGCAGTTTGGTATACTGCTTGGTGTTAAGAAGCTCTAAGACTTCTTCCAGTTCTTTGATCTGTTCCATGATGATCCTCCTTATGATGTTTTCTATGGGTGTAACTTATGCAGTAACTTCGCCCCGGAAGTGGGTTGTCAGAACTCTTCTGTGTACACTTCATAAAAACCACCACCTTTCTGTAGGATCCATCCAGAACCCCATTCGCAAAATCGCCTCTACGAGGCTTTCCTTTTGCTCTTGACATATATTCTTACGAATGTAAACATTCGACGAATATCCGTCAATATTTAATGGTTCTGAATTGTTAATAATATTTTAACTTTATGACTATTCTTTGTCAATGAAATAAGTTTCTTTCAATTTCTCAATTTTTACCTTTCCGCAGGTGGTTTCTGTCAGGTTTTTCCTGAGACTATCCTCATTTTCCACCGGGACAAGTAAAATAAATTTTACGTTTTCCGCATAGATGCTGTCCGCAGGAACGATACCCTGCTGTCCGAAATAATACTGCAGCTTTCCAACATCATTATAATCCGTTGTCACTTCCAGCTCGCAGCCCTTCCGCATAATGCCGGTCTCACAATGATCCAGCCCCTCCTTCACCGCCTGGGTATAGGCCCGCACCAGGCCGCCGGTGCCAAGCAATGTGCCACCAAAATATCTGGTCACTACCACCGCAATATTGCGGATACCGGATCCGGTCAATACTTCCAGCATCGGACGCCCCGCCGTTCCGGAGGGTTCCCCGTCATCGCTGCACCGAGTCAGTTCGCCTCTGCTTCCTATTATAAATGCAGAACAGTTGTGTCTGGCATCCCAGTATTTTTTCTTCATTTCTTCTATAAAAGCCACTGCTTCTTCCTCGGTTTCACACTTGCGGATCGTAGAGATAAAGCGGGACTTTTTCTCCACGATTTCGCCTTCCCCGCCGGACAAAAGGACTCTATAGTTATCTGTTGCTGTCATGTCACCCATGTATGGCCTCACTTATTTTTAAATTCTTATTTTCTTTTGCTTTCTTTTTCAGTGTAGCATAACTTCTCCAAAATGTGAAACAATTCTAAAAAGCCTTTATTTACATAGCATTATTTGGTATAATGTTTTCGTCTGTATCTCAGACAGAAAGGACTTGTTTTATGAATTATAGTAAAAAAGGTGTCCGTGCGAAGCAAAAGACACTCAACTCTAAATCACAAAAATGGGGAAGGAAAATTGCTCTGACCTGTGTCAAGGTCATGCTGGCAGCTTTTGTCGGTGTCGGCATCTGCGGCGTAGCCGCCGGTATCGGTGCTTTCCGTGGCATCCTCTCTTCCACTCCCACGATCCGGCTGTCCGATGTTGTAGCCGTTGGTGAAGCCACCATCGTATATGATAAGGAAGGCAATGAGATCGACCAGTATGTCAGCACCAACTCCAACCGTCTCTCCGTAGGCATGGATGAAATTCCCGACTATCTGGGCAAAGCCTTCGTGGCGATCGAGGACCAACGTTTCTATCAGCACAACGGTATTGATGTCAAGGGTATCCTGCGTGCCGGTTATCAGTTCTTAAAGACCGGCGGTGAAGAGGCCCAGGGTGCCAGCACTATTACCCAGCAGCTGTTGAAGAACACTGTTTTCACCGACTGGACCTCCGAAGGTGACAACAAGATCAAAAAGATCAAGCGTAAGATCCAGGAGCAGTATCTGGCACTGGAAATCACCAAGTATTATTCAAAGGATGAGATTCTGTTGCGTTACATGAACGCAATCAACTTAGGACAAAATACTCTGGGTGTGGAATCCGCTTCCCTGCGTTACTTCGGTAAGCACTGCAGTGAACTGACCATTTCCGAATGTGCGGTCATTGCCAGCATCACCCAAAATCCATCCAAATACAATCCGATCCGGCATCCGGAAGAAAATGCAAAACGTCGTGATACCTGTCTGAATAAAATGCTGGAGCTTGGCTTTATCAGTCAGGCACAATACGATGAAGCCATGGCAGATACCGATGCAGTATACGAGCGTATCGGACTGTACGATATCGACTATCAGGAAGCCAATGCCACTACCGGCTCCTACTTCTCCGATGCCGTATATGAGCAGGTAAAGCAGGATCTGATCCTGTCCGGTTATAACGAAGCCATGGCAGAGACCCTGCTGACCTCCGGCGGCTTACGTGTGGAATCCACACTGGATCCCAAGATTCAGGCAATTCTGAACGAAGAATATGCAGATCCTTCCAATTATCCGGAGAACGTGAAATGGTATCTGAACTATGCACTTACCATTATCTCTCCTGATGGCACCAAAAATAACTTCAGTAAAGAAAACATGATGACCTGGTTCAAGCAGAACCAGAGTGCGAAGTTCAATCTGATCTTCTCTTCCCAGGATGATGCCTATGCAGCGGTGGACACTTACCGTTCCGCAATGCTGGCTCAGCTGGGTGTAGAAGACGATGCAGATAATTACGAAGAAACTATTTCCATGACTCCTCAGCCCCAGTCCGCTATGGTCATTGAGGAGCAGAGCACCGGCTATGTGGTAGCCATGATCGGCGGCCGCGGTGCCAAGGAGGGCCGCAGAACCCTGAACCGTGCCACCAGTGCCAAGCGTCTGCCGGGATCCACCTTCAAGGTAGTGGCCTCCTACGCTCCCGCTCTGGACAGTGCCGGCAAGACTCTGGCTACTGTTTACAACGACGCTCCGTTCAATTATGCCGACGGTACTCCCGTCCGGAACTGGTACAAGACCGGTTACCGCGGCATCCAGAATATCCGAAGTGCGATCCGTGACTCCCTGAATATTATCGCAGTTAAGAACATCACGGTGATCACTCCGAGACTTGGTTATGATTATCTGCTGAACTTTGGATTTACCACTCTGACTGACGGTGTGCAGGTCGGCAACGAAATCAAGTCCGACGTGAACCAGTCCCTGGCTCTGGGCGGTCTGACCTACGGTGTCACTCCCTACGAGCTGACCGGTGCCTACGCTGCCATTGCCAACGGCGGTACTTATGTCACCCCGAAGCTGTACACCAGGGTCACCGATTCCGATGGCAATGTAATTCTGGACAACACCAATCCGGCTACCAGACAGGTCATCAAGGAGACCACTGCTTTCCTGCTGACCAGTGCCATGCAGGATGTAGTTACCTCCGGTACCGGTGGCCGTGTAAATTTCGGCGGTATGGCTATCGCCGGTAAGACCGGTACTACTACCGGACCTACCGATGCCTGGTTTGTAGGATATACCCCTTACTACACCGCTGCTACCTGGACCGGGTACGACAACAATGTTGACCTGAACAGTGCCGAGGACGGTGTCTCCAAGACCTTATGGCGTAAGGTTATGAAGCGTGTTCATGAGGATCTGCCCAATACCCAGTTCCCGGTTCCCTCCGGTATTGTACAGGTAGCGGTATGTTCCCAGTCCGGCAAGCTCCCGATTCCCGGTCTCTGCGATGGCTGTGTATATACAGAGTATTTTGCTGAGGGTACGGAACCAACGGAAAGCTGCGATGTACACTATCAGGGCGAGATCTGTGCTTACGACGGATTACCCGCAAGCCCTGACTGCCCGTTCAAGTACACCGGTGTTGCCACCATGCCTCTGGTAGAAGATCCTGCATTACAGCAGGGCTCCACTGTCATCATCAACAATCCGGATGGCACGCAGACTGTCAGCACACCGAACACCAGAAGTCAGTGTCAGCATGATGCAACCTTCTTTGCCAATCCGGACTACGAATCTGTGATCAACCAGCAACAGGCCGAGATCAATGCCCGTAATGCTGCAGCGCAGCCGCAGACAGAAGAATAATATGTGAACCATAAATACCATAGAAATAACAATACCCGCCCCTGTACCACTGCTCCACGCAGCTACAGGGGCGGGTTATTTTTTGCATAAAAAAATCACCGGATCAAACGTTTTCACATTCGATCCGGTGCTCATGATATACCTTATGTTTTCAGATGTTCCTATACAATACCCTGTGCAGTCATAGCAGCTTCTGAGGTGTCCTCAGATTTACTGGGGTTTTGAGGTCGTTTGTATATCACGTGTATAGAGTGATTGTCGGACAATTTCGATGAACACCTATTTTTGAAAAGATTATAATATATGCAAACAATGATTGAATAAAATGGAATTTGCTATATTTTATCATCTGGCGGATATATTAACCCACTCTTTCATATGATACTAATAAATATCATTATGGGAAATATAGTTTTCTCCCGAAACAATATCTTCTGCAATATAGAAAGGAATACCATACTGCGGTTTATTATGTAACTAATTTGTCTCCGCTTCAATTTTTTGTAATTTTTTCTGAGTTTCATCAACTTCGTTTCCAAATGCATGTATTTTTTTCCTAAGTTCATTCCACTCATTAATAGATATTTTATAGTTTTCACTATGTTCAATACAATCTTCTGGGCATTTTCTCGCTTCTAATTGTCTCATAGTGTCATAATAAAGTATGTATTCCTGTGTCCTACAAACATCTAATTTTTTATGTGCCAATGTATTTCTTGCTTTTACGATTTCACTCAAATACTGTTCTACTGTCACATCATCAAAAGTCAATTCTGAATCATATTCTAACATCTTCGCAAATATTTCATATTTCAAACTAATTGGAAAAAGTTCACTACTTAAGCCAAGAATTTTGTTTATATTTTTTATTCCATCTTTTTCCAAATTAGCAATCTGATCATCAACTTTTTCAGTAAATTCATGTTTTTTTGTCTTTATGTATTCCAATAGTATGTTCGAAATTTCTTGTTTTTGTACCGATGTAAGCTTATCAAATTTATATAAAATATATGACTGTACTGTAAAATCGTTCTCAGAGGTTTGGTCCATAAGATAACCTCGAATATTCGACAAAGACGTCAAACGTCTTGCATTCTTATTAATTAACAAATAACTTTTGTCATCAAAATTATCTCTATTCGCGACATAAACTCCTTCAAATGAACCTATATCTTCTTCTATTATCCTTCGTATCTCACTTTCTTTATCCGACGAATAAAAAAGAATATCTGAGTCCATATTTTTAGCTCTTAAATCTGTTATTAATTGACTACCTACAATTCCAGATGATAATGAATAATCTATGAAAAAGATATCATAAAGTCTAAAACCCTTCTCATTATTTTTTATTTTCTCAAAAAACACATTTACATCTTGTATATAATGAAACTTTAATGAGATTCCATTATCCTCCGCATATGTTTCCAAGATTTCTTTTGTTTCTTCATAGTAGGTTGCTGTATCTTCAACCCACAATATGTTCAAATCGTATCTCATACTTTACCAAACCTCACATGCAATGCAAACCCTTTCTGGGGTTCGGACTCTATCGTCACAGTTCCTTGCAAATCTTTTTCTACAATATCTTTTATATGATACAAACCCACGCCAGTTCCTGTTAAAGTATATCCTTTACCAAACTCAAACAGTTCATTCAAGTCAGCTATATCAGAACTAACACCATCACCGTCATCAATAAAATCTATTGTATATTGTTTTTCATCTTTTCCTAATAAAACTCTTAATTCATTCGCATTATATTTTGTGGAATTGCTAACTACATTATCCAAAATAATAGCAATATTCTGTGGAACGAATTTCATTTCTATTCCCTCAGTATCACTTCGAACGACCTGAACTTTAAGCCTGTCAGAACGATTCAAAATATTCATGGCATATTCTTCTATGAAGTCAAAAAGATTCCCTTCCATAAACTCTTCTTTAGTATTAAATTGTGCCATTGCACTATATTCTAATACAGCCTGCATTCTCGAATTTAAATAAGAAATTTTTTTCAAACAATCCCATGCATCTTCTTCTTTGAATTTTCCTCGTTTTAATTTCATGACATTGTTTTTTACAACTTTAGAAATCGTAGAAGAATTTATGCGTATCATATGCAACCGTTTAGCAAAATTTATTTGATCCTCATCAAGTGAATCTACTAAAAAATGATTTCTTTTCTTCTCACTTCCCAAATGTGCATTTAATAATTCTGCTCTCTTTTCTTGCTCATTTTTTTCTTTTTCCGCTTGTTCTTTTTGTGCAACTGCAGCTTCTCTCTCTCGTTCTGCCTTGATGCGTCTCTCTTCCTCTTCCCTTCTTTCCTTTTCTATTCTCTCAGTTTCCGCTCTTCGAAATTCTTTTTCCTCATTATTTATTTGTGTACCAATATTAGATCTTGCACGAATAAGTGCATTAATAATTGGTTTTAATATATCAATCAATAACTGAACTCTTTCATTGTCTTCAACAAATCCTTGTCTGTTTGAAGTTGCAATATCTCCTAATTCATTATCATCCAATATATCAAAACTGATTTCACCCTCAATATAATTTGCAAATGCCTGTGTATTTTTCACATAATCAAGAAAGTTTTCAACTGCCAATTTATTTCGAACATATAATCTCAGCTGATTCGGTCTATATACTTTATTTTTTAGATATTCCTCATCATTCCACTGTGCCTCTACCTTTTTAATCGATGTATGAATACCAATCCATCCAGTCATACGATATGGCATTTTTTCTTTTGTTAGTGTTCCGTCAGCTTTTATAAAATTTTTCTTACCCTCTATTTCATAATTATTCGCATCTAATACTTGGACTTTTCTAGGAATCTCTGTTATCTCTTCAATTGTACTACCGATTTTTACATACTTAGACAATTTAGATTCTAAATCCACATCAGTATTATTGTAAAAAGCATAAAAATTTTTAAAAGCAATTGATTTTTTTACTTCCTCAAAGCTTATATTATCACCAGCATTATTTATAACACAAACTTCTATTTTTCCCTTTAACTCATCTGTTAAATAAAAATCAGATAGCCTAGCTTTTAATCCTTCTAATGTTTTTACACCAAAATTTGTAAGATTTACATTAGTCAATCTTATTAATGTACCCGTCTGGATTTTTTCCCATTCTTGATAACATTCTATCCCTATATTTGATACTATACACTTATCAAGTTTTGGAATATCCGAATCTTTAACATTCGATGCATCTAAACACCATGCCGTTTCTTTACCGTTTTTCTTTGAAACCAAATAATATTTATTAGACATATATAGAGCAGCTAACTTTCCAATCCCTTTTCTGCCCATTAATTGTTTCTTTATCTCTTCACTTATCTGGTCATCTTCTCGCTTATCTTTCCCAATAAGTACATATTTTTCAGATAAATCATTGTAATCCATTCCTGAACCATTATCAAAAATTTCAATTGAAGCATTTTCTTGATCTATTAAATTTATATAGATTTTTACAGAATCCGCCTGTGCATCTAATCCATTAGCCACCAACTCAGCAATTGCCGTCCAATGATTAGAATACAACCCTTTTCCCAAAAGGCGTAACGCAAAATATGAAAAATTAAAATAAATTGTACTTTCTGTATTCTGCACGATTTCACCCCACTATCCTAAAATTTCCTCCAACTGTTCTGCAAACTTCATCGCTAGTAATGGTGGTACTGCGTTTCCTATTTGTGTTTTTATTTCTCTTTTATTTCCCGTAAATTGAAACCAATCCGGAAAAGACTGAATTCGTGCTCCTTCACGAGGTGTTAAAGCTCGATTTTGTTCATAGTGTATACATCTTAAACCAGATGGCGTTGACATATTATTTGTAATGGTTGTACAGGGTTGATTCGCATATAACCTTCCATATGTATTTTTATATCCAGAGGTTAATCTATATTGCTCTTCTAGTATGCCTTGATCAACCAAAGAATTAATGTAATCCTTTCCCTCCCCTTGGATTACATTATCCATAATTGTCTGTATTTTATCCCCATATACAGCTAAAAAATGTGCGGAAAGTTCAGTATTTGTACCTCGCATCAATCTTTGATAATCATTTTCCGGCTGTTCCTCTCCATATTCATGAATATTTTCTCCAGATGCAATATGCGGCAAATCCGATATAGCCTCCTCCAAAGTTAATTGTTCTGGCTCTACTTCTAATTGATTAAAATCCCACTCTATATCTAAGTCATTTCTAATGCCAATAATAAATACTCTTTCTCTATGCTGTGGAACTCCGTAATTCACAGCATCTATTGTATCATACACAATATTATATCCTAATTCTTCATTGATATTCTCAAACATATTTTTTATATTATCAATGACCAAATTCCCTTTTTCATCTTTCATTGATAACATTCCTTTTACATTTTCAAATAGAAACATTCTAGGTCTAATTATTGACAGCATCCTATAATATTCATTATACAATTTTGCTTTATCATCATATACTCTACGACCAATAGTACTATAGGATTGACACGGCGGACCTCCTATAATTAAATCAACCTCTTCTTCTCCTATTAATGCTCTGACCTGTTCTTCTGTTAATTCCTTTATATCTTGATTAATCATATTAATATCCGGGAAATTAATACGAAACGATTCTGCTGCCGCATGATCATATTCATTCGCAAAAATAATATTACAATTTTCATTTCTAACAAATGTGTTATTTTCTCTATTATAGTAGAAACCAAAGGTTAATCCACCTGCTCCTGAAAATAAATCAACAATCCTCATTTGCGACACCTCAATCCAAAATGTGCACAATACACCTAGTATATTTATACTATACCTTGCCACGTTTTTTATCAAGAAAAATCTTCATTTTGTGATATTAACATTATTATCAGCCATATAAAAAGCAGATATTACAAACACTCTGCAATACCTGCTCATTTTAGTTTGTTATTAAATTTATAACCGACTCCCCAAACCGTCTGTATGTAAACTGGCTTGCTTGGGTTATCTTCTATCTTTTCCCGTATGTTGCGAATATGACTCATGACAATATTGTAATCGACGGAATATGGTTCTTTCCAAACACTATCATATATCTGCTCTTTGCTAAACACTCTGCCTGGATTGTTGGCTAACAACAATAGAATTTCAAACTCAGTATATGTCAGTTCAATCTCATTTTCCT